>OHRD01000606.1_pt1 | contig 15974 bp, 10 predicted proteins | sample 1578371 | NCBI WGS metagenome assembly OHRD01 (sample SAMEA3879505, study PRJEB24766) | human gut metagenome | biome: human-associated habitat; feature: feces | place: USA | collected 1985/1987
GGCATTTGTTTTATCGATTGGTCCTAGTTTGGCTCTATTTGTGGAGAAAGTAATAGCAGGGTTAAGGAAAATTTATACGGAAAATTTGATAAGAATGATATTAAAATAAAATTTTGATTTAATATCCAGTAAAAAGGAGTTCCCGATCTTCATAAACGGGAAGTTATTATAATAATTTACAACATCAATTTACATATTCAGCTATTGAAAAATTTTTTCGGGGGGGGGTACAATAATAGCGGATATTTACAGGAATTTCTAATGATGAATATCTGAACTACTAATTTACAGAAGGAATAAGTGAGAATCTTACATTTTAACTGGCTGAATATATAGTGTTAATCAGGCTGTTGATATAGTGTTAATCAGGTGGTTGATATAGTATTAATCAGGCAGTTGAATAAAAGGTATCCGCTTATAGAAGGAGGAAATGTGTATGAAAAGACAATTTATAAAGAAGCTGGCAACAGTGACAGTTTCTGCCGCAATGCTTGCTGCCTTGTTTAGTGGTGGCATAAATGCAGATATCAGGACAGCACAGGCACAGGAAGCAAATGTAGCTGCTGCATCAGAACAGTTTGATACAACGGCACCTGTAGTCGAAAGTATTTCGATTGATAAGCAGGGGCAGAATGTAGGAGATGATGACACATTTAAGATTGCAATCAAGGCTTATGATTCTGATTCGGGTATTCAGGACGTGAGGATGGTTTTGGAATCAGAAGGTAATAATACGACTTATTACTATTCATATGCTGATGGCAGCTTACAGTATAACGAAGCAGCTAAAAGCTATGAGTATGCCGTAAAGGTTTCTGATGCTGAACTTACTGATGGAAAGGTCTTCATCGACACTCTTACAGTAACAGATAAAGCAGGAAATTCAAGTTCGCCAGTGCTTTCAAGCACACCAGATGTATTAAATGTAACAGCTTCATCTGCTTTATACTGGGTAAATATAACCCGTAGTGATAACGAGAAACCAGTGGTTACATCTGTTAAGTTAAAGGAAAATGGACAGACAGTAAAACCGGGAGATACACTTCACGTTACAATAGGTGCAACTGATAATTCTGCTTTACAAGACACTTGTTACGTAGAATTTCAAGTTAATGCAGGAAACACATCACATTCTATGTATCTGCAATGGGATTCTGCTAATGGCTGTTATATAGGTTCATGGGAGTTTCCAGATGATATTGTACCTGGTGAGTGGTATATTAATGGTATAAATGTGAAAGATGTAACTGGTAACCGTGCAGAGAAGAATTCAGCATGGGATTGCAAGGTAACTGTACAGAACGACAACTATGTAGTAAATGAGAAAAATGTACCAAAGCTTAACAGCTTTTCTATGGATAAGGCAGGTCAGACATTTACAGCAGGAGATCAGGTGAAATTCACAGCAGATATAACTGATGATACAGGTGTAGCCTCTGTTAAAATGGTATTAAAAAACGTAAATTCTGAATTGTCTTCTCAAAGCGATGTATACTGCTATATGCAGAATGTTGAAGGAACAAGTAAATACGAATATACATATACTATTACAGAAAACGATTATCCATGTGAATGGTATGTTTCAAGTATAGAGGCTCGTGATGTATATAATAATATGTTGTATACATCTACTGAAAGACAAACAAGTGGAAGAGAACTTCCATTAATGTATGATTATTATTTCAATGTAACACAAAATGGTACATTTGTTCAGCCAAATGTAAATGTTATGTTCAGTTATATTAACGCAGATATGGAATGGGAAATCAAAACAATAGAAGTTCCACGAAGAACTAAGCTAAGTAAGGCATTAGAGAAGTTTGATACCGGTGTTAAATTTGATGATGCAAAAATCACAGGCTGGACAATGGTTGGCTATCCAGATTCAGATACTATAGTTAGTAATAATACAACGTTTTTGGCAAATTATAATACCAATATCGTAGAAAAATATGTGTATTCATATACACCAGGTGTTGGTTCAAAGTGTTTATATAAAGAGACATCATTTGTTAAAAAAGGGCAGAAGATTGAACTTCCAACAGTAATTCCTGGAGTTAAGAATGTAGAGTGGATTAAAACTGAAGAATTAGATGAACTTATAAATAATGGATATATCATTAATACAGATACTGGAAGTTATTATTTCGAGGCAGATGCGGAAATAGACGATTCTGTTCCACCTACTGATGATAACAATGGTAGTACCGGTGGTAACAATAATCAGACAACAACTGATGGAAACAAAGGCAACAATGAAGGAACTAAGTTATCATCTGATAAGATACAGGAAGCTGTAGCTTCAATTACTACTGCCAAGGCTGGAGATACTTATACAGTTGATATGTCAGAAGCAACAGTTGTGCCAAAGGATGTGTTAGAAGCTGCCAATGGTAAGGATGTTGATATTGTTCTTGATATGAATGGTTATAAATGGACTATCAATGGTAATAATATTCAGGCTGATAATCTTAAGGATATTAACCTTTCGGTAGATACAGACTCTGATGCAATACCAGATGATGTTATATCAGAGCTTGCTGGCAATAATCCAGTTAAGCAGATTTCACTTGCGTATAGTGGAGATTTTGGATTCAAGGCAAGTCTTACATACAATATAGGAAGTGAATATGCTGGCAAATATGGCAATCTCTATTATTATGACAGCACAGGCAGAATGATATTCCAGAATGCAGGTGCAATAGATGCAGATGGTAACATATCTCTTAACTTTAGTCACGCATCTGAATATGCAGTTGTAATAGCAGATTATGCTGATAATTCAGCAACAAGCAGCATAGCAACAGGAGACAGCTCGCCTATAGTATTGTATGCTGTTCTGTGTGTGATGGCAATTGCATTAGCAGGTATTGCTGCTGTAACAAGAAAGAAGAATGCGTAAAAAGCATGAATTAAGCGATAAGAACTAAGCAATAAATAAAAATGATTAATAATGCCCGGCTTCATATTGTTATGAAGCCGGGCATATCTGTATGTTAGGGATAAATATAAACGAATAAAGCAGAGGAATGAAATAGGTGTGGAAACAAACATTTCCACACCCATAATTCCTGCTATATATAAAATTAATCAATAACAAAGTTATTAACATTCTTACGAAGTTCAGCAGCAGAGGCTTCTGCGGTTTTAGCTCCATTCATAACAGCTTCTGAGCCTTTTACGATTACGATTGTCTTCTGGGCTATGTTGGTTGTTCCAGTTGCACTGTCATTAGAAGCGGAAGTGATTCCATCTATCGCCTGAGTGATATTGCTTATAGATGCAACAAGCTCTTCTGATGTTGCACTGAAATCAGATACAAGATCGTTAATGTTGGAAGCATCCATATTATAGTCATCAGCCATCTTTTCAAATCCGTTAAGACATTCAACAATATCAGTATCAACGAAATCAAGCAGGCGGTTAGAATCGCTTGTCAGGTTGCCTACAGCTTTGTTTACATTTTCTGTAACAGCCTGAATGTTGGCTACAGCATCTTTAGACTGTTCAGCTAATACACGTATTTCCTCTGCAACAACCGCAAAGCCTTTACCAGCCTCACCAGCTCTTGCAGCTTCAATAGAAGCGTTAAGGGCAAGCAGATTGGTCTGTGCAGTAATATTCAGGATAGAGTCGGCAAGCACACCAATCTGGTCAACTACTTTGGCATCTTCAAGAGCCTGCTCAAGATTTACTCTGATGTCAGCCATCATCTGTTTAACTTTCTGACGGTTTTCTACAGTATCATCCTTAGTCTTTACAGCACGTTTATGGATGTCCTGGGATTCAGTTGCACCATCCTGTGCTCTTATGGCAATTTCCCTTGCAGCTTCTTCAATCTGCTGTGTCATTCCGTTAATCTGTTCAGCAGAGGCGGCAGTTTCCTCTGAACTTGCAGCAAGCTCTTCTGTTGTTGCAGATACGTCTTCAATTTCTGCATTAAGATTGTATACATTAGTGTCGATAGTTTCTACAACCTTATCAATATTGGCAGCCTCGTTTTTTACCTGAGCTAACAGGCTTCGTACAGATTCGCGCATAGTTTCAAGTGCATTGGCTAGCTGTCCGAAATCATCCTTACGCTTAAGCATAGGCTGTTGCATTTTTGTGGCAAAATTACCACCGGCAATTACTTCGAATTGTTCTTTTATTTTTCTTAATGATTTAGTAATATCAATTGCGATGAGAGCAACGAGTATAGCAACAACAATAAGCATACATACGCTGCATAAAATAAGCGAAATAGCTTTGCTTGAAGCATAGCTGGTGAATTCCTCATCCTGCTGTGCAATAGCAGTGTCTATGTAATCAGTATAGTTGCCAGTACCAACAACCCAGTCAAAAGGTTTGAAGTATTCGCTGTAAGAACGCTTTGGTGAAGGTTCTGTTTCTCCCTCCTTAGGAAATACATAATCTGTATAACCACCACCATCCTGGACTGCAACACGTATTATTTCCTTGACCATCTGGTAACCCTCAGCATCTTTGGTGTTCATACGGTTAGTACCCTCAGTTGAATTCCCAAGCAGAACAATATTCTTACCATCGGACTGGTCAACCCAGAAATATCCACCATTTCCGTAGCGCATCTGACGTATTTCATCAGCAGCTATCTTCTTAGCTTCATCAAGGCTGTATCTGCCAGCCTTATACTCATTATTGATTTCAGATAACAGAGAGATGACGACACCTACCTGTTCTTTAATAGAATCATCATAGTTCTGTCTTGATGATGTGTCCATAGTATCAAGTGCTTTGTTTTTTAACTGGTTCATATTCTGAATAGATATAAAGCTTTCAGAAGCCACAAGCACAAGTACTAAAGCTACTATAATAGTAAGCTTTGTTCGAACCTTAATATTTTTCATTGGAATCACGCTCCTTAAATTAGATTAATTTGTGAAAAATTATATATCTCCACGCATCTTTATCTAATAATTATAATGTTATAAAAGAATTGTGTCAATAAAACCAGCTGTAAATATTAAAAAAATCTTAAATTTTCATATACTTATATATGTATATAATTATAAAGTTTGTAATTTATTAATATATAAAATAAATATATACCATACCAAAATGATATATAATATACATCAGAGTGATTATAAAAAAATCAAATATTCCTTTTATTCACAACTATCACAAGAGCAAAGGTTTTGCTGCTGGCTGTTCAAGAGAGGTTATTTAAAATAGAGCAGATATGCCCGGCTTGAGTGTTGATGACCTTATACAGCAGACAATAGATGCTTTAAAGACATTCAGAACATAATAAATGTTACAGTAAAGATATAGTAGAAATGTAGTCAAATTAAAAATACATTAAAAATACAAAAAAATAATTAAATTTTTTATTGACAAATTAAAATGAAGAGATTATCTTATTACTTAATTCAATAGTCAAATGCGAAGAACAGGAAATGATTTATTTATATCACCGCCTACAGAGAGCCGTTGGTTGATGAGAAACGGCAGCAAGGAATAGATAAGCCCTCACCTGCAAGCAGTTCTGGTGAAAGATATTAATTTAGTAGTCAGAACCGGTACCCATCGTTAACAGGGCATGCCATATGTGTGGCAGTAGAGAGGTCGGATTTATCCGGCAAGCAAAGTGGTAACGCGGAAGTAATGTAATTTACCTTCGTCTTTGTACGATATCGTTAAGATATGTGCAGAGGCGAAGGTTTTTTGCATTATGGAATTAGTTATTTTTAATTTCCGTTTTTCTGCGTTCATTGTATTTGGCTAGTGAAATAGGCTGGGAATATTTATTTGCTCAGCTAATATTATATATAGGAGAGTGACATTATGAACACTTTAGTAATCGTTTTAATCGCGGCTGTTATATTATTTGGTGCCTATATGGTATATGGTCGTTGGTTAGCAAACAAGTGGGGTATAGACCCTAAGGCAGAAACACCTGCCGTAAAGTACAATGATGGAAAAGATTATGTTCCAACCAAAGGATGGACTGTATTTAGTCATCAGTTCTCATCAATCGCTGGTGCAGGTCCTGTAACAGGTGCTATTCAGGCAGCAGCATTTGGATGGTTACCAGTATTACTCTGGATTCTTATCGGTGGTGTATTCTTTGGTGCTGTAACAGACTTCGGAGCTTTATATGCCTCAGTTAAGAACGAAGGTAAGTCAATGGGTATGATCATTGAGAAATATATCGGTAAGTTTGGACGTAAGATTTTCTTACTTTTCTGCTGGTTATTTACACTTATCGTTATTGCAGCATTTGCTGATATGGTTGCAGGTACATTTAATGCATATACAGTAGTTGATGGAGCATCACAGTTAGCACCAGCAGCTTCAACTAATGGTTCTGCTGGTACAGTATCAATTATGTTTATGGTATTCGCAGTAGTATTTGGTCTTATCCAGAAGAAGCTTAATCTTTCAGGCTGGAAAGAAGCAGTAGTTGGTATTGCATTTATTGTTGCTTCATTTGTAATTGGTAACTTCTGTCCAATCATCTTAGGTAAGAATGCATGGAGCTATATCACATTCGTATATATCTTCTTTGCAGCAGTTATGCCAATGTGGCTTATGAAGCAGCCTAGAGATTACATGACAACATTTATGTTTATCGCTATGATAGTTGGAGCAGCACTTGGTCTTGTAGTTGCCCATCCATCTATGAACCTTCCTGTATACACAGGATTTAACAATGCTAAGCTTGGAACAATGTTCCCTATCCTTTTCGTAACAGTTGCATGTGGTGCTGTTTCAGGTTTCCACAGCCTTGTTTCATCTGGTACATCTTCTAAGACAGTAGAGAATGAAAAGGATATGCTTAAGGTTGGTTATGGTGCTATGGTACTTGAAAGCTTACTTGCAGTTCTTGCTCTTTGTGTAGCAGGTGCAGCCGCAGCCGCTGATGGTACAGCTGCAGCAGGTACTCCATTCCAGATATTCAGCCGTGGTGTAGCAGGTTTCTTTGAAATGTTTGGTGTTCCAGTACATTTCGCAACAGTATTTATGACAATGTGTGTATCAGCACTTGCTCTTACATCACTTGATGCAGTTGCACGTATCGGACGTATGAGCTTCCAGGAGCTTTTCAGCGTAGATGATATGGAACACGCAGAAGGCTGGAGAAAATTACTTTGCAATACATATTTCTCAACAATCATAACACTTCTTTGTGGTTTCGTACTTACAAAGATTGGATATGCTAACATCTGGCCATTATTCGGTTCAGCTAACCAGTTATTAAGTGCACTTGTTCTTATAACACTCTGCGTATTCTTAAAGGTTACAGGACGCAGCAACAAGATGCTCTTCCCACCTCTTATCATTATGCTTTGTGTAACATTTACAGCACTTGTACAGAGACTTATCGCTATGGTTAAGGCTATCCAGAACGCAGCATCAGTTACAATCCCAGCAGGTACTACTACATGGGGTAAGGTGTTCATAGCAAATGGACTTCAGCTTATAATAGCAATTCTTCTTATCGTACTTGGTCTTATCATTGTAGTTAACTCAGCTAAGAGCTATGCAAAGAGTGAGAAGAACTCAGAGAAGGCTGCTTAAGCAGGTTGATGTATTATAATGTAGATGTATTGGAAAGTGATAGATTTTAACTTCTGATTAATACATTATAATATAGAAGAAATAATTTAATTTAAAGAAAATTACTATAATTATAGAAGTGTTATAAATGAATATTATAGTTGAAATTTAATTAAAAATAGCTGGTATCTTATATAAGATGTGACGGTTTACAAAGTCAGGTTACAGATTGGACGATGTGGATAGTTACATTTATAAGATATCAGCTATTTTTAATTCTGTTATTATATTTTGTGCAAGAATAAGTTATAGTTAAATCATAATAAGAGGTGGATAACATATGAATCAGAAGTTTAATCTTAAAGCAAATAATTTTATAAAAAATATGCTCAGGTATTCATATCTGATAATTATAGCACTGCTTCTTAATGCTGTTGTGAATGAGATAATTGTGAGTGCCAATAATATAATAAGTGTCAACATAGATTATATGCTGTCAGGCGAAGCTGTTGATATTGGCAGTATTATTGAGAAGTTTATATATCTGACATTATCAGGCTTTGTACTTTCCTTTGCAGGAAGCAGGCTTTCACTTAAATATGCGGTAAGGGTTATTAATTCATACAGAAAACAGATAAGCAGCAAGTTATACCGGATAGATTATTCATATTATGATAATGCAGGTACAGCAACAATAATTAATAAGGTGAATTCTGATATAGCAGAAGCCGAAAACTTTCTGACAGAGCATTTTGCAACAATTATAACAAATATTACGGCAGCACTTATATATGCCAATTATGTGCGAAGGATAAATGTAGTGCTTTTTGTTGCAGTTGTTGTGAGTTATCCACTTGTAATATGGCTGTCAAATATTCTTGTGAAGAAAATGCGTGATGTGTCAAAGGTATATCGTTTAAAGGTTGATGCAATGCTTGGGATTGATCATGAAGCTATAATGGGGTATCAGATAATAAAAGCCTTTGGATTACAGAAGTATTTTGAAAACAGAATGCATAATGCATCAGAGGAGCTTGTGGAAACAGAGCAGATAAGAACAGGCATAAGCAATACGGCGATAGTTATAAGAAGACTCATACAATGGATTCCTTCTATATTATGTGCATTTTTAAGCATATGGCTTGTAAGAAATGGACAGCTTACAGTTGGAGAACTTGTTGGTTTTGTCGTTATTCTGGAAAAGTTTGTTGAGTCGATTATAGGAATTCCGTTTGCCATAGTTGATGCAACAGGCTGTATGGTGTGTATAGGAAGGCTTGAAGGAATACTTTCGGCTAAAGATGAGCATTTTGGTGACAAGACAGAATCAGATATATCGCATAATAAGACCGTTACAAGTAATGTTGAAAATGATATATCTGACAGGCATAGTTCAGATTATGCCATAGAATTTGACAATATAAAGTTTGCATATAAAGAGGGCGAAAATGTTCTTAATGATGTCAGTTTTAAGATTAAAAATGGCGAAAATATAGCGATAGTCGGAAGCTCAGGTGGCGGAAAGACTACTATTTTCAGACTGTTATGCGGCTTATATCATGCCAGTGATGGAACATATAAGCTGTACGGAATGGATATTAATGAATGGAATATTGAAAGCGCAAGAGAGAATATGGCGCTTGTTTCACAGAATACATTTTTATTTCCAGGAACTATTGAGGAAAATATCAGGTATGGAAATATTAATGCAACTCACGATGAAGTTGTTAATGCATGTAAGGATGCAAGAATTCACGACTTCATAGAAGGACTTGCTGATGGATATGAAACTGTGATAAGTGAGGGTGGAAGCCAGCTTTCAGGTGGTCAGAGGCAGCGTATTGCTATAGCAAGGGCAATATTAAAAAACACGCCAATTCTGTTGTTAGATGAGCCTACATCTGCTATTGATGAGGGAACAGAGCAGCTTATACAGGATGCTCTTGACAGGTTATGCAAAGGAAAAACAAGCATAACGATAGCACACAGATTGTCTACAATAAAAGATGCCGACAGGATAATTGTACTTCAGCATGGAAGGATAGTTGAGGCTGGAACTCATAAACAGTTGCTTGATATGGGAGGGGTATATGCAGAAATGTACGCAGAAGGATAATAATAAGAAGAATTCCGGAATATGGCAGTTATTCTTACGGACTATGAGAACTATGGGAAAAAGACGATTTATGTATTATGGTTCAATATTAGGGATGAGCATAACATTTGCAATGTTCTCAGTTATGGAAGCATTTCTTATGAAGATAGTTGTTGACATAGCACAGAAAGGCGAGTGGGACAGGCTTATAAGTTCTGTCGTAATAATAGTCATAACAGGTGTGGTAGTGTTGTTAGGATATAGATTTGCCTGCATAAGATATAACGTGGAAGCAAAGAGAATATATGGAAAGCTGTACGAACAGGTGTTGAGTCATGAAATGAAGCTGCCTTGTGAATATTATGAAAATCACCATAGTGGGGAAATGTTATCAAAAGTATCATTCGACCTTGGAAGAATGGGTGATATATTTGGTTCAAGATTCAGAAGAGTTGTTATGCCATTTATGATGGTAGTTGTATTCTTAGTGCCTATGTTTGCACTCAGCTGGCAGCTTACACTTTGTCTTGTGGCTGTAAATACAGTGCTGATAGGAGTTACGATGGTTCTGACTGGACCGCTTAAAAGCTTAAGTAAGAAAATGTCTGAGTCAAACAGCATAATGACAAAGCATATAACAGATCTTATTCAGGGAATTATACAGGTAAGGATGTTTGAGGCAGGCAGAAAGACGGTTGACAGATACAATGAAGAAGCAGATGTGTATGCTGTAAAGTCTGATAAAAGAAATATGTTTTCATCTTTGCTTGAATGTGCTAATACAGGCTTTGACCTTATATGTAATCTTGTATTTCTGGCACTTGGAATATTATTCGTGCAGAAGGGCTATACAACACTTGGTGCTATTGCGGCGATATATACAATGTATGGACGCTTTTCAAGACAATTCCTGCAAATGGGAAAGTATATTCCGGAGCTTATTGCGTATCTGACATATGCACAGAATATATTTGATTTTCTTGATGAGGAAACAGAGGATAAAAGTAAAAAATTGAATAAATCGGACATTCTAAATCATAAAGATATAAATGAGGATGTTGTAATTAATGAAATAAACAACTTTTGCGGTCATAATACAATTTTAAATAATGCTGATTATTCAGTTAAGATAAGTGATTTAACATTTTCATATATAAAAGATGAAAATAATGCCCCTGTCGTTGTTCTTGATAATTATAATGAAAGAATAAAGGCAGGTGAATTCGTGGCTGTCACTGGTGCTTCTGGGTCAGGTAAGACAACTCTTTCTAAGCTTCTTATGGGATTTTATAAGCCGGACAGTGGAATGATTCAAGTGTGTGGCAATAATCTTGATGATATAAGTCTGTCGGCTGGCAGAAGCTTTTTTGCACTTGTTCCACAGGATGCAATACTTTTTAATATGAGTATAATGGATAATATAAGAATGGGAAGGCTTGATGCCACAGAAGCTGAGATTATTGAAGCTGCAAAGATGGCTAATGCTCACCAGTTTATAACAGAATTTACAGATGGTTATGACACAGTTGTTGGTGAAAAGGGGATGTCTGTATCAGGTGGTCAAAGACAGCGGATAGCCATAGCAAGGGCAATCCTTAAAAATGCTCCTATAATGCTTATGGATGAGGCAACCTCTGCACTTGATAATGAGTCGGAGCGTGCAGTAAACGAAACATTACAGAACTTAAAGGGTAGAATGACAATTATAATGATTGCGCACAGGACATCAACAATACAGATGGCGGACAGGGTTATAGGCTTGCAGATACCTTAATTTAAAGTATAGATTATTTGCTTTATAGAAATGCTTTGATATAATAATACATTATTAGTAATATATCATATTATTGATATTGATATATTTTGCGATAATTAGAATATATTGATGAGATATATTTAATTTATAGGAAAGGGGCAGGATATGTTAAATATATATTATGGAGATATGGAAGAAGCTGTATATAATACAGCAGTATATTTTAAAAATACATATGAGGATAACTGGATAACAGAACCTATAGTCAGGGATATAATAAGAGATGTTGATAAATCAGAAGTTATTGACAGTAATCTTATAGAAAGTCCAGTGTTGGGTAAGATATCACCACTTGCGTTATCTGGTGGAACAAAAACCTTAATATTAATAATAAATGATAAAGAGAAAATATTTAATGCCTCAACCTGTGGTAATAACTGTGCAAAGTGGCTTCTAAAAATATCTGAAAATGAAGATGTAACTATTAATCTGAGGCATTTGATGGATTTCGGAGCTGGAAGGTTTAACATAAAAGTACTTAATACAGATAAGATAGTTCACAATATGAGCGAATTATTAGATGAGGCTATGGCATATGTCTAGGGGGATATATGAAAGGAAAGTATAGAATAATAGTAGAAAATAAGAAAATAAGATATGATTTCGAGGTAAAACGTAATATTACAATAATAAAAGGTGATAGTGCAACCGGTAAGACAACACTGGCAGATATGATAGCAGAGTATGAGGAAAATGGAGCTGATAGCGGAATAAGATTAGCATGCGACAGGGAATGTCATATTTTGCAGGGGCGATATTGGAAAGCTTTATTGGCAGAGATGAAGAATAGCATAATTTTTATAGATGAGGGAAATAAGTTCGTATCAAGTGTAGAGTTTGCAGAAGAAGTAAAAAAGTCAGACAATTATTTCGTTATAATAACAAGAGAGACACTTGAAACACTTCCATATAGTGTAGATGAAATATATGGCATAAGAAATTCCGGTAAATATGGAACATTAAAAAATGTATATAACGAAATGTATAAGATATATACAAATGTTAATGTAAATGAAAGCGTTAAAGTGGATTATATTATAACAGAAGACTCCAAGGCAGGATACCAGTTTTTCAAAAAAGTATATTCATCAGAACATTTACAGTGTATATCAGCAGATGGAAAGTCGAATATATATAAGCATTTGAAAAAAGATAAAAATGTACTTGTAGTTGCAGATGGAGCTGCATTTGGTTCAGAAGTAGAAAAGATTGAATTATATGCCAGACAGAATAATAATTGTTATTTATATCTGCCAGAGTCATTTGAATGGCTGATATTGAAATCAGGTGTTATTAAAAATGCAGATTTGTCAGCAATATTACAAAATACGTGGGATTATGTGGACAGCAGTATGTATATGAGCTGGGAAAGATATTTTACAGCTTTATTAGTAGAATTAACCAATAATACATATTTACAGTATAGTAAAAATGATTTGAATGATGTCTATATTAAGGGCAGTATAAAGGATAATATAGTAAAGCAGATAAAAATATTAAGTAATATTTTGCAAAGTGAAGAAAATAAATAGCAAATTATTGCGCACAGTACATCAACAATATAGATGGCAGAAAGGGTTATAAGCTTATAATTGACAATAGCAAGGAATAGTGTTATATTACTCAACCCTAGCATCTTAAATTCTCATTATTAAATGCATTTGGAAAATAATCGGATAGATAAATAGACAGATGTTAAATATTATATATGTTAATGTGTAATGTAATATTAATAATGAAGTTTAACAAATATATGGGGATGAAAGGATCAGAGTGGTTTTATGACATTTTATCAGGAATTACAGTTAAGTTCTGCAGGCTCTAAACAGCTTATTAAGAACACAAAAGATGCTAAAGAGAAAAGAAAACATATATTAATATATAATTTCAAGGTTTACCTTGTTATGGTATTCTGTGTAGCAGTTGTTACAATATTCAGTAAGCTTCTAGGAAGTGCTAACAGTGTGGTAGGTGTTACAGTACTTCTTGCAGTGCTTGTGTTAAGACAGGCAGATTTTGGAATAAAGACATCGCATGGACTTTTGTCAATTATGGGAATATATGCTATATTGATAGCAGGACCAAGGCTTAGTAATATGGTGCCACCTGTTGTTGCATTTCTTATTAATATAGTATGTATAATGCTTCTTATGATAATGGGCTGTCATAATGTAATTATGTATAATCATTCGACATTTGTGCTTGGTTATCTGTTATTACAGGGGTATGACGTTACAGGACAGGACTATGTGTTAAGGGTTATCGGACTTCTTTGTGGTATGGTAATTTGTATGATTATCTTTTATAAGAACCAGAAGAACAGACCATATCGAAGAACATTCCAGGATTTATTCTATGAATTCAATATTAATTCGGCAAGAAACAGATGGTATATCAAGCTTACATTTATAGTATCAAGTGCAATGTTTGTCATGAACCTGCTTAATATTCCAAGAGCGATGTGGATAGGTATAGCGTGCATGTCAGTGTGTCTGCCATTTTCAAAGGATATAGAAGGACGGGCAGGCAAGAGAGGTGCGTTTAATGTTATTGGATGTCTGATTTTTTCAATATTATACACAGTACTTCCACAGTCAATGTATCCATATATTGGTATGATAGGTGGAATAGGTGTCGGATATTCAGCTGGTTATTCGTGGCAGACAGTGTTTAATACATTTGGAGCACTGTCGATAGCGGCGGAACTGTTCGGACTTAAATATGCTGTTTTACTTAGAATAGGTGTAAATGTAGTAGGAGCGGCATATACATTGTTATGTGACAGGTTGATAGATAAGATATATAACTGGTGCACAAGCAGGAAAGTCGAAACAGCGTAACATACATAATTAAAAAACCAAAGTAGTGTGTACACAAGGAGTGGATATACATTTGTACGAAGATGTTAAGAATATAATAAGTGAATTAAGAAGCAGACATACAGGTTATACGGATTTCCCAATGGAACTGAAAAGGCAGGTGTATTCAATTATATATAAGCAGCTTGCAAGCAAAGATAACACTTATACTCAGACACAGCTTCTTGAATATCTGGGGCTTCCTAAGGACGTCTTTAAGGAGAAGTATTGGAATATGTATTCACCTGATATGAAGCTTAGACAGCAGGTTTACCATAATCTGCATATACCACTTAATTATGCTGAGGTTGAGTGTAATGAGATATACCGTGGAATGCTGCATTATATTATAAGTCAGGCAGACCAGAGGACGGATACATTTTTCGATATGTTCGGAAAAATGGGACTTGTTCCGCTGTTCTGTGCAAATGGATATTCTAACAGAATTGTTCTTTTAGCACGCAGGAATTATCACCAGCTTGTGCAGTTTCAGAATGCATTGAAAAAACCAGTTAAAGTATACAAGCACATCAAAGCATTTACTAAGACAATAGAAGTGATGGGTATCGAGAAGCAGAAGGAAGTGCTGATATCCAAGATTAACCAGTGGCTTGCACTGTTTAGCGTATATCAGGACTGGAGTGCAACAGGTTATGATGAATATACGCTTGCGGCAAGGTATTTTATGTGCAATTGTCTGCGGACTGAATACTGGCTTGATTCCAAGCTTGAGAAGACTTATTCATATAAAGACGGAAAGCTTGTTGTAGACGATATATCTTCATATCTTGATGATACGAAAATGTCAAGAAGCAGGATAAAGCAGTTATGTGGATTAAGCAAAGAGGATTTCTGCAAATTTGCTGATATGTATGTAAAGAAAATACATTTGCATCTTATAGAAGCTGATTATCTTAATATAGAAAGCATCTCCACAGGCATAGTTAAGCAGGGGCTTGATTTTCAATTTGACAGGCAGTTTCTTTATATAGATATGCCAAAATATATAAGGGAATATAAAAGATTTGAGTTTAGCGGTGCTCATATGATGGATATACTTAAGGTTCTTAAGACCTACCGTGGCAACTGGATTATGACTTGGAAGACTTATGTTGAGAACCAGAATGAGAATAGCCCTTATTACAGGCTTTCAAGCAAAGAAGCTGACTATGAGAATGATGTAACACTTGAAGTTATATATAGGGAAATGCTCAATATGCACAATGTTAAACCATTATATGTCTATGTATATCGTGATAAAGACAGAAACAGACCACAGAGCATAGCGTTTATAACGGATATAGATTGCAGTGAGGCAGACGACAGGGCATTTATGGACAAATACGATGTTGGGTTTCGTGATGGCGGACATATAAGGAAAATGACAATGCCTGAATTTATAGACAAATTTATAAGAAATTCGTATTGGAAAATGTTCTGATAGTGAATTTATGCGATGAAGAATTTTTTTGAAATTGCAGATACAGTAAAATAGCATATTTTAAAGATTAAAAAAAGCGGCTTGGAAAATCAGGCTGCTTTTTATTATGCTTCAATTGTCGATAGGAAAGAGAGTTCCTAAAGATAAGATAAAGGCTGTATAGCTGATAATCAATTTAAGTACCTGTTATAACAGGTAAGAATGGAGGATAGTGTGAAAAATAAGATTTTTCACACGCAA
>OHRD01000614.1_pt1 | contig 15723 bp, 13 predicted proteins | sample 1578371 | NCBI WGS metagenome assembly OHRD01 (sample SAMEA3879505, study PRJEB24766) | human gut metagenome | biome: human-associated habitat; feature: feces | place: USA | collected 1985/1987
TTACTTTTTTGTCCTTTTCCATGTGTACCTCCATAATGGAAAAGAGACCTCATCAATCACATTGTAGCGGATGCTGCGTGACGATGCAAGCCCTTTTCCGCAGTAAAACGTCCAATTAGCCAGCGGCGAGATACGATTCGGCAGTTTTACGAATTTCTTCTTCCACAAGCCGCTGAAAAAGCGTATTCATCGGCACATTGCCGATATAATGGCGTTCCACGATCAGGCGCACGGACTTCGGACTTCTCGGCGCACGTTTGCGTGTGGTGGGCTTCTTCTCAGATTTTTCTTTGTTCAAGGGCAGACCTCCTCATTCATGTGGTGCAAATACGGAAAGGAATGGATGGATTCTATTCGTTTTTCTCTTTTTGTTTTATTACGTTGGTTAGGTGAAAGTTTTCTTCGATACAGTCTTAAAGGCTGCTATACTGCATAGGAAAAATATCTTTTGCAGATGCCATTAAGAATCTGCATCACAGAATCGTGATTTTGGCGGTTCTTGAATCGTGAAAAACGCAGAACTATTCAACATTTGGAATTTTCACAAAGATGTGATTGGGCGAAGAAAACCGCGTTCGTCTGCGCTCAATCAATCCCGCAGCGTCCAATTCCTTAAGCGCACTGGAAACACTGACAGTGCTGCGCCCTAGCTGCTCAGCCAAAGAGCAAATCGTAAAAATGACAAACACGAATCCACGTTCATCTATCCAGAGATTTTTCTGCGAGAGTGTGGCACGGTCGAGTAGCAACACATAAGTCATTTTTGCAGTCTGACTCAGGTCAAGTTCCAAAAGGAAGCGTGGGTATGGGAGAAACGGCGGCAGCGGAGTTTGCGTGGTAAGATATTCTGAAATGTTGATCACCTCCAGCTGAAGCAGAAATCAGGAACAAAGAGTATGTAACGAGAATTGGAGGGTTCCAATTCTCCAGTCGCAGAAAAGCACGAAACAAGTGCTCAACTGCGTTAATAAGTTAAGGTCTCCCATATTGGTCCTCGACTTCCCTAGGAGTGGGGAATCGTCCGGCGGCGGGCTTGCACCGCACCATTGGCATTTCAGCCACCCCGTCTTCGTTATGACCGGGCTGCGAGTTACAGAAGTACCTTTTGTGAAGTACCGGACGATTGAACTATTCACTTGTCAAGGAACATATGGAAGATTTCTGGACTTTGACGGACGAAAAACATCCTTCTACTTGGTAGCCGATGAAAAAGGCCATTTCGTAGCATTGCAAGCAATTTTGTAAACAAAACGTCATAATAGTCCGAGAATGGTCTTGAAAAAGATGCCCTACACTTGGTAGGCATCGAGAACGCCTGTTTCGTAGCATTGGTGAGAAACTTGTAATTGAATTGTAATTCTTGAGACCAAATCTCCGCTTTTGAAAAAATCCTCTCAATAGGTAGGCAACGAAAACAGCCCAAAGACAACCATCTTTTTGAGAATTAACAAAAAGGTCACAAATGACCGGCTTTCAAAGAGGCGCTTCTACTATTAACAGAAAAAGTGGCCTAAAATGGGGGGTGTTGGAGAAAATTTCTGCCTTAAAAGTACGCCTCTACTCACTAGCCAGCGAGAATAGCCAAAAGCCAGCAAAAAACAAATGAATTATGTACTTCTGCCACTGATTGCAACGGCATATCGGTGACAGAAAGATCGTTTAGAGCGATTCTTCGCGGTTTGGGGTGGTAGAAATCGTTTTGTAGTTGGACTTTTTCTGCTGAAGCTGCTCCAGCTGTTTCAGCACCGATTCCTTCTCCGGGGGCTTGCCGCCCGGTGTGGAAAGCTGCTGCTTATTCAGCACCATGTCGATATACTTGCGGATATTTTTCAGGGCAGAGACATCCGGCTGCAAGGTTTCCAGTTTGGTACGCAGTTCTGCGCTGCCGGATTGCAGCGCAGAAAATTCGGCATCCAATGCCGAAAAATCTACCGCTGTGCTGCCGTTCAGTTTCATCAGAGTGCGGACAGCTTTATTAAAGGTGTCCAGCTCCTCTTTGTGCTGGGCGGCATAAGCGTCCTTGGTCAGCTTGAAGTTCTTCTTGATAAAGGCGTCATGGATGGGTTTCAGCTTGGCATGGACGGCAGCAGCATCCTTGATCTGGGCGATTGCCCGCATACGGTTTTCGTTCTGCTTCAACTGCCTACGGAGAGGGGCGGCGGTCTGGTTCAGGTTAGAAATTGCGGTATCCAGATCCTCGATGGTGTTCAGAGAATGGGCTTTCAGATAGTCCACCGCCCGTTTGACTTCCTCAAAGTCTCGGACAGTGCATTTCAGTTTTGCCTTGCCAGACCAATCGCTGCGCTGCTCGTTGCGGAGGTTGAAGTAATCCACCAGCAGGTCGGACAGCATTGGCTCCTTGGCTTGTTCCAGTGCATCCAAAAGAATCTGCTTCTTTTCATTCAGGTCTGCGATCCAGCGTTGCAGCCCACGAATCGCACTGCGGATGGACTGCATCAGGCTATTGGCGGCGCGAATATCCCGGTTCAGGTTGCCGAGAAAAGTTTCCACTCCACGCTTTTCCATCTGGTGTGCGGCGGGACCGAGATGCACGGTCGGTATCTGCTGGATGCCCTGCCGCTCAAAGGAGCGCAGGTCAACACGTTCTGGTCTGCCAGCGGCTTCCAGATAGCGGTTGGTAACAACTTCCCAGCTGTGCCGCCAGACCTCGGCATACTTCTGGTCGTTCCAGTCCACCGTGTTTTCCTTGTGACACTTCCAGTTGCCGGAAGCGAGCCGGATGCGCTCACCGTTTTCATCAAGGTCGTATACCTTTTGGGCTTTTGGAAGCCACTTGCCGTGTTCGTCCATTGCCCGGAGTGTCAGCAGAATGTGGGCGTGTGGGTTTCCATCGCCCTTGTCGTGGATGGCAAAGTCGGCAATCATCCCTTTGGAAACAAACTGCTCCTGACAAAATTCCCGAATCATTTTCAGATACTGCTCTTTCGGCACCTCTACCGGGAACGCCAGCACGATGCGCCGGGCAAGCTGAGAATTCCACTGGTTCTCCACGGCTTCTACGGCGTTCCAGAGCGTTGCTCGGTCTGCAAATCCGGGCGGCGCATGGGACGGCAGCATGATCTCGGCATGGACAAGTTCTTTCTTCTTGTTGTAGAATTTTGTTCTCTGGTCGTACTCGCTGAACAGCCGTTCGCCGCTTTGGTAAGCGGCCCCGGCAACAGCGGACTGCCCTTGGCTGCGCTTGACGATGGTAATTTTGAAATGCGGACACGGAATAGGCATCACCCCCAAACAAAAAGACCGCCCAGCAAGATTGCTCTTGATGAACGGTCTGGAATCGTATTCGGTTGTACTCGCCGCCTTAGAACGGAGTGCCATGCGCTTCGATCTCAGGCGGGAGCCGCAAAAGGATAGCTGCAAAGCAGCGCAAGGAAAATGCAGTTTTCCTTGGGATGGAATCGGGCTGGCGCACAAACGCCAGCTTCGATTTCATCGAGCCGTCTGCAAGACCGCAATTTCACCGGAACGGTGTATAATTGCGCCCTTTATTCTAAAGGGTTTTGGACGTTGCTGCGTTCGTGAACGTCATGCACCATCTTTGCAAGTGCCAGCACGACTTCCGGTTGACGGAACGAGATTTTCAGCAGTTCCATCACCTGATCGTCGGTCAATTCTCCCGGACAGACCAGAAAGCTTTCCAGCATTCCGGCACGGGTGCAAAGACGATGCACACGCTCTCTCCGGTTCAGCTCTGACATCTGGCGTTCAAGAATCTTCTCTCGGTGCTGGCAAGAACGCAGCTTCTGCTCTGCTTTGGATTTTTCGTTGCGGAGGTAGGCAAGGTCGGTTTTGGGTTGGGTCATGGCATCACGCTCCTTATTATTATGAATTAAAAGAACGGTAAAGCGACCTCTGCTTTACCGTTCCTGCTGAAGTGTATTTAGTTCTTTTTGGAACTGGGGAGTTCCTTGATGGAAACATCGTACAGTGCTATTGCTAATCGAACATCTCTTCCAGTGTCCTCACGATATTTCACACAATCCCAAATATTAGAGTTCCATTGCGTATAGCTTTTGCAATTTTCCTTAATCCAATTCTGTACTTGCTGCTGAATACCCGCAAAATTCTTGTTATCCTTATTAAAAACAACAAGAGAAAGTTTAGTATCCTTCCATGTTGCGTAGCAAAACAGTTGATCAATAGCATCGCTGAAAAGTTTTATTCCATGCCAAACTTTACATTCGGCGATAAATGCGGCTTTATCATCACGCTGGATTTGAATGTCGGTCTTGCCCACACGTCTAAAAGTTTCACCTGTTACAGCATTTTCATAATGCGAGGTTAGCATTCCCTTGATATAATCGCGTAGTTCTTCTTCATTAAAACGGTTGAATGTTCTGGCACTTTCTTCCAAGGCCGTTCCACATATATGAATAATCCTGACAATGTTCTCAAAGTCAGCATCATCAATATAGTATTGCTTTTCGGGTGCGTGCTGCTTAGGTTCGTTCAGGTTTGCCCGATGTGGTTTCTTTAAGGGAATAGGAGTCAAATTAGGTGCAGACGAGTTTAGATTGAGTGGAATTTTCAATGCCTTGCTAATTGAAAAGAAGTCTGATGCTTTATTTTTCCGTTCATTTAACAGTTGCCGAACTGTTGATTCCAACTGCTCATTATAGCTGCGAACTTCGTTGTTTACATAGCCACTCGTTTCTTCAAAATTTTTGAATCGGTTTTTGAAAGCGGTGTCAATCTTTTCTTCTAGCTGCTTACCAAAAGATTTTATTTCTTGGTTTGTATAAGACAAGCGAATTGTGATATAGCCATAGCTACTCTCTGTCGAGCGTTGAAAGTCTACGATTTCATAACTTGTGAATGTATAAGTGGACGGTTGGCATTTAAGAAGAACCGAATCACCAGCAAAGGGAATTTTGAAGTCAATGTTATAGCCATCCAAGTTGTAATATTCAGGCTCTCCATAGGCACTTCCCATCCTGCTCCATGGATTGTACTGTTGAATGGTTGTTTCATGCAAACTTCTTGTAGTTGCATTAACGAAAAAGGTAATAGGTTCAACCTGATACTTTTTCGTAAGATATTCAACCCATTCATCAAAATCGCTGTTCATTATCTGTTCGTCAGTGTATGAAGCGATTTTATCTTTTAATGAACTGATATTGCTTCTTAAGTAATCCGATACGCTTCCATTTCCGATTGCAAATAGTTTCAATGTTTGCTCCTTTGGTCAGAGGTTGGTTGTACGGATAGGGGGAGTTCATTATACCACACCTCTTGGAAATGTTCAATTAAACGTGTTTTTTGATAAAAAAGCGGAAGTCCTCTGCTTTATGTTGCAATATCGTTGGGGATGCGATATACTAATATCGTATGTCATTTTATCTTGGAGGATGGTTGAGAGATGCGTAGTCAGGTGCAACAGAATAGGTCAATCGAGCTTTTCTGCGGAACAGGTGGCTTGGCACTTGGCTTGCAGAAAGCAGGATTCCACCACACTGCTTTGTATGAGTGGGATAAAGATTCCTGTGATAATATTAGGGCGAACATTCAGGCTGGATACAAAGGCATTGAATCGTGGAATGTCCATCAAGCGGATGTTCGTGCGGTTTGCTATGATGGGTTATCTGGAAAAATCAATATGGTATCTGGTGGCCCACCCTGCCAGCCGTTCTCTATGGGAGGAAAGGCTCAAGCCTATAATGACAAGCGTGATATGTTTCCTGAAGCTGTTCGGGCTGTCAGAGAAATCATGCCCGAAGTCTTTATCTTTGAAAATGTCAAGGGACTGTTAAGAAAATCATTCAGCCTATACTTCAGTTATATTATTTTGCAGTTGACATATCCGAGCATCCAAAAGCCAGCTGGAATGACTTGGGAAGAGCATCGTGAACTATTGGAAAAGCATCACACATCTAGCAGTCACGATGATTGCGAGTATAATGTTGTATTTAGGCTGTTGAATGCTGCCGATTATGGCGTTCCCCAGCTCAGGCACAGGGTGGTTATTGTTGGCTTTAGAAAAGATATAGATGCAAAATGGTCTTTTCCGAAAGCTACACACTCTAAAGAAGCGTTGCTTTATTCCAAATGGATTACCGGTGATTACTGGGAGCAGCACAAGTTGTTGAAACCATCTGAATCGCCATTGTCAAAAAACATGGAGCGGTCTGTTCGCACAGCTATTGAATGTACCGATAAAAAGCTGTTTCCTTGGCAAACCGTCAGAGATGCGCTACATGATTTACCCGACCCTCGAAGCAACGATGCGCAAAAATTTGATAATCACATCTTCCGTGCAGGAGCTAAAAGCTATCCCGGTCACTCTGGCTCGGTGCTAGATGAGCCTTCAAAAACCATCAAGGCTGGCGCACACGGTGTTCCCGGTGGAGAAAATATGCTGGTTTTGGATTCTGGTGAAGTGCGGTATTATACGGTTCGTGAAAGTGCAAGAATCCAGACTTTCCCCGATGATTATAAGTTTGTTGCATCGTGGACGGAGAGTATGCGCCAAATTGGTAATGCAGTTCCAGTAAAGCTGGCCAACGCGGTTGGCGTATCTGTTTTAACCCAACTAGAGGAGGTTCATCATGCCAAGAAGTGATATTCCTGTTATTACTCCCTACAATCCTCTTGATAAGCGAAATTTGGCAGAGAGTGTAGCATCAGCTATGCTGCACACTCCTGTCCAGAAATTGCCGCCAGAGCCTTTTATTGGTGCAGGTGTGTATGCAATCTACTATAAGGGTGATTTTGAACCTTATCGCAAATTAGTTGAATTAAATCAAGATGGTTGGAATGTCCCGATTTATGTAGGTAAAGCTGTTCCAGCGGGTGCAAGAAAAGGTGGTTTTGGGGTAAATGTAGACCACGGTCAAGCTCTTGCAAATCGTCTTTCAGAACATTTCACTTCTGTTTCAAAAGCATCCAATCTTGATGAAAATGACTTTGTATGCCGCTTTCTGGTAGTTGATGACATTTGGATTCCGCTTGCAGAATCCATGATGATCGAGCGATTTAAGCCGCTATGGAACAGATGTATAGATGGCTTTGGAAACCACGACCCCGGCAGTGGACGTTATCAGCAGCAACGTTCACCGTGGGATTGTATTCATCCCGGTCGTGAATGGGCCGAAAAACTCAAGCCGAATGCGATTTCAAGAGAAGATTGGTTATTGCGTGTTGAGAATTATCTAAGTACATATCAGGCTCCGTAAAAAGAGATAGCCGCCTGTGTTTTGGCACATGGCGGCTATCTCTTTTTATACTTTCAGGGATTCAAGGGATGCAAAGAAACGAAGATATTGCTTTGGCGAAAGGCGTTCAATCGCTACCCGTGCATTTATAGCAGCATAAGGATTGGAAATCTGGCAGCGGTCTACTAACAGCTTTAGAGCCATACAAGTTTCAAGTTGATCCGATGTTCCGTATTCTTTTAGAATATGAAGTTCGGTGAGCGACAAAGGAAGGAGCAGTTTTGCATTCAAAATTTTCGCTGTTTTATTTCTCACTTCCGATAATTGAATTTCATAATAAAGCCCGCTATTGTCAGTAGCATACATTGAAAAGTGTTTTTCTGCATCTGACTTGCGAATGTAATTGTATTCTTCATCTGGATAGTCATCAAGCCGCATAAACCGTACAATATATAATGGGATTGCTTCTGACGATTTCATAAAGAACCTCCTAGCTGATTATTTGTAAACAATCTCGTTATAAACAATTTCTTCGGCCCGGTTGCGAATATTGTTCATCCGGCGCACCCATTCCAGTTGATCGGCGGCTTTCAGGGCTTCGGTCACGCCCTCGGCTTCCTGCATTTGCCGGATGGTCAGCGCAAGCTGTTCCTCGGTCTGCTTGTCCAGCTTGGCAAGGTAGCCGCCCAGTTCGCCGGACAGGAGCGGTTGGTTGTACCGGATGGGATGTTGCTCCTTCAGATACATCTTATGTAAGCGGCCCCACCGCCCGGTGGGGTGCTCTGCCTGGGCTGCTACGGTCAGGTTCGGCAGATAGTGGTCGTTGACAAGGGTGTAATCCAGACCATTGGCACTATCATGGATGTGTTTTTTCAAATCAATCATAACCATTCTCCTTTTGTTTCGGCGGGTAGATTCTCTGGTAGGATGGTGCCAGCTTTTTTCATTTCTTTAAGGCGTTTTCGATACTTTGCCATATACTTTCGGCTGGCTATCCGATGCTTCTCTAGCTTTTCTTCACGGATTTTTTGAGTCGCAAGTTCTTCTTCGGATAAAATTATAGGCTCCTCTGGCACATCAAACTTTCCGATATAGTTCAGATAAACTTCAACTTGAACTGCTCGCGTTCCATTCAACTCAAATGGACGATGGACAATGATTTTTGAAACAAATTCGTTTACCATTGCTGGGGTCAGTTCTGAAAAGTCGGTATATTTCTTTGCCAATTCAATAAAGTGGTTCGTGTTGTCCGCTTGCTTTTCAGCACTATCTAACTGTTGCTGACAGTCTTTTTGTTCTTCTTCCAGTTCATTTTTTTCTTTTTCATATCCTTCCAGAAGATTTTCCAGCATTTTGTCTGAAAGCCGCCCTGCAATATTATCCTCGTAAATTTTACGAATTAAGGCATCAATGTCTTTTGTACGATGCTCGGCCTTGGTAATCCGGCTGCGCAGTTCTTGTAAATGGCTTTGATTTTGCGATTCTGAAATCTGATTGTACAGTTCCAGAAATTCTTCCGGATTGCTTTGGACGTAAGAACACGTTTTGCGGATACATTCGAGAACGATGCTTCTTAAAGCTGAAGTTCTGATATGATGACCGGAACAAGCAGCTTTATACGTTTGACGAGTGAGAATGTGTTTTGAACAGGCATAGCAATCTTCAGGTTTAGAATAACTTTCCCTGCGTTCACCTTTTGATGTGTAGTAAACACGCACCCGGCCATTCTTTCGACGATGGTTGTACATTAAAGAACCGCACTCACCACAGAAAACCTTGCCCGTAAGGGGATTGGCTTCACCTAGTGAATCTGTACGGCGGGTATGCTTGCGCAGGTTTTGGACGATACTCCATGTCTCTTTATCAATGATAGGTTCTTGAGTGCCTTCAAAAATCACCCAATCAGATTTATCCGCCTTTTTGATTTTCTTGTCTTTATAGGAATTTTTATAGGTGCGAAAGTTCACGGTGCAGCCAGTATATTCAGGTCTTTCCAGTATTGTGGCAACGGTGTGCCCTCGCCAAGTATAGGGATTACTATAATCGCAATCAGACTGATGATTTCCCAAACCTCTTTTGGCAAGGTAATAAGATGGCCGCTCAACTTTTCTTTCTGCAAGGCAGCGGGCGATTTCATAAGGGCCTTTTCCGTCCACACACATCTGAAAGATTTCGCGGACAACGGAAGCGGCTTCTTCGTCTATAACCCACTTGTCTGGATTCTCCGGGTCTTTTTTGTACCCATAACAAGCGCAGTTGCTTGTATGCGCGCTTCCTGACATTCCTCTTGCCTTTAAGACGGACTTGATTTTTTTACTGGTATCCCGGACGTACCATTCGTTCATAATGTTCAGGAACGGCGCAAATTCGCTGCTCTGCTGATCGTTGCTGTCAATGCCGTTCCCAATGGCGATAAAATGAACTTCCTTTTCTCGAAAGAGAATGTCTGTGAAAAAGCCAACTTGAAGGTGGTCGCGTCCGACACGGCTAAGGTCTTTTACAATGACAGTCGTGATTTCTTCGGCCTTTACCCCTGCAACGAGTTCGTTCCACGCAGGACGGTCAAAGGAAGCACCAGACCAACCATCGTCCGTATAATGCCGCAGATTCACAAAGCCATGTTCTTTGGCGTAGGCTTCCAGCATTTGCTTCTGATGGACGATGCTGTTGCTGTCGCCATCTCCATCATCGTCACGAGAAAGGCGTTCATATAACGCTGTAATGCCAATTTCTTTGACTTTTTTCTTTTTCATGGGTCGTTTCTCACCTCCAATTCTGCATATCAACTACCCACGATGATAACATATCACATCGGTAAAATGCTTTGGCGGCGAAGTCTGTCCCTCTTTCAGTTCGGCGTTGAGGATGCCGCACTCGTTTTCCGCTGCATTGGGCAGGGCGGTGAGCTCCTGTTTCCGGTTCAGAATGTCTGCCAGCACCTTGCGCTCCACCGCTTTCCAGCCTTCCTCCAAAACCTCCTTGCCCTTGGCGGTAAATTCCTCCCCGGCACATTCGGTGGTCAGCAGAGTTTCCAGATACCGGAAGGGCTTGCTCACCGCCATCAGCGTCCGGGCGATGATGAGCTTCAGGACGTTCTGCTCCCCCTTGGGCAGTGCGTCCAGATCGGCTTGCAGCATACTGCGGGTGGGCAGGATGGCGTGGTGGTCGGTGACTTTTTCCCGGTTGACGGTGCGCCGTGTCCGGGGCACCGCCTCGTCCATGTCCTCCGGGGTAATGTCGAAAAATCTTTCCAGTTCCTCGGTCAGCTCCTCCAGCATTTCCTCGTCATCGTCGGTGATATAGCAGCTATCAGTTCTGGGATAAGTGGTAAGTTTCTTCTCATACAGGCTCTGCACATAGTCCAGCGTCTGCTGTGCGCTGTACCCCAGCAGGCGGTTGGCATCCCGCTGAAGGGTGGTTAGGTCGTACAGCGGCGGCGGATTCTCGGACTTTTCCTTGCGGGTGATGCGCTGGATCGTTGCCACCATCTCCCTTCGACAGGCTTCCAGCAGTTTTTCTGCAACGGATTTTTCAGGAATGCGGCGGCTGGATGCCGTGCAGCCACTGGTCAGTTCCAGATCCACCGTGTAGAATTTCTCCGGCACAAAGGCGGCAATGGCGGCTTCCCGCACCACCGTCATGGCAAGCACCGGGGTCATAACACGCCCCACCGCCAGCGGTTGACCGTACAGGCACGAAAAAAGCCGGGACGCATTGATGCCGACCATCCAGTCGGCACGTTCCCGGCAGAGTGCTGCGTTGTACAGCGCATCGTATTCAGTTGACGGTTTGAGATGGGCGAACCCTTCCCGGATGGCGTTTTCCTCCATGCTGGACAGCCATAGGCGAGAAAAGGGCTTTTTGCAGCCTGCTTGCTGATACACCAAGCGGAAGATTAGTTCTCCCTCCCGGCCGGAATCGCAACTGTTCACAATGCTGTCAACGTCTGAGCGGTGCATGAGCTTTTGCAGGATGCCGAACTGCTTTTTGGTGCTGGCAGACACCAGATACTGCCACTTTTGCGGCAGGATGGGCAGGTCTGCGATGCTCCACTTAACGTATTTGGCATCGTAGACATTGGGCGGAGCCAGTTCTACCAGATGCCCGATGCACCAGCTGACGAGATAACCGTTGCCCTCCCAATAACCATCCTGTCGATTGGTCGCACCGAGAACCTTTGCGTAAGTTGCCCCGACTGAGGGTTTCTCGCTGACCACAAGCTGATAAGACAATAAGCATCAACTCCTGTTCTTTTCAGATTTAGATATGTAAGGCGGCAAATGCCGCCTTAAAATCAGATGGGTTCGGTATCATCCTCGCCGGTGTCCTCCGGCTCGTCCTCGGTGGGAATCTCAAAATCGCCCTTGTCCTCGGTGTAATTTGCGTCGGGGTCAAGGGCTTCTTTTTCGGCCTGCTTTTTCTGCTTCTGCTTTGCGAAAGCGTAGAAAATGCCGCCTGCCGCCAGCGCGATCAGCACCACCACGCCCAGAAAGCCGGATGCAATCTTTGTGACCTTGTTTTCCTTGGGCTGTTCCGTGCCAGATGCCGCTGTTTCTTCGGCGGCTTTTTTCGCTTCTTCCTCGGCTTTCAGCTTGTCCTGCTCTGCCTGTGCCGCTGCTTCCTTTTCAGCGGTATAAGCATCCGCATCTTCTTCCTCCATCAGTGCCAACAGGTCCGCTTCGTCCACCAGATTCATAAAGTGGACGGTCTGCTGTCCCTTGGCATTGCGGTCGATGACAAGATAGAACGTATTGCCGGACTTCGACACCAGCGTGATAAACTGCTGACCGCTTCCATCGGAATAATTGGTGTGGTAATCGTCCACCAGCGTCAGGTTGCCCTCCGGGGTCAGGGCACCAGAGATTTCGTCCGTGACGGTGACAACATCTTCCTCCACGACTTCCGGCAGAACAGGCTGTTCCACCGGGGCAGCTTCGCCCTCAAAGGCAAAGGCGGGAGCCGCCATGCCAACGCACAGTGCCGCCGATACCAGCAGCGCACACACCTTATTCATCATCTTCATTGGAACCGTCCTCCTTGTTAAAGATAGCGCCGACCGCAGACAGCGCAGCCGGGTTCGGGGTGGCAGTTGCCGACTGCCGCAGCAGGGCGGCGAGCTGTTCCGGCGTGACCTTTGCAGTCCGCACCATCTCGTTGACCTCGGCGGAATCCTCCTCCTGAATGCGCCGCTCCAAAATCTCGATGCGGTTGTTCAGCTTGATGCGGCGCTCCTTCTCTTTTTCCAGCATCGCCCGCAGCTTATCCGATTTTTCGCTCATAAAACTCCTCCAGTCATTTTGAAAGCCGTCCGAACCCGGCGAGATGCTTCTCCCAGTAGGACGAGTGAATGTTTGCGTACTTGATGGGGTCTCCGGCACTGACCATCATGCCATTGCCCAGATACAGCCCGACATGGCTCATGCCGGGGGTGTCGTAAGTGCCTTTGAAGAAAACCAGATCACCGGGCTTTGCTTCGGCTTCGGAAATGTGCTGGCTCTTGTTCCACAGACCGTTGGCGGTGGTGCGCCCCACATTGTAGCCGTTCTGGTTGTAGACCCAGCAAACGTAGCCGGAGCAATCAAACCCGGTTTCCGGGGTAGAACCGCCCCAGACGTAGGGCGTGCCCACATACTTTTGCGCCTCCTTGTAGATAGCGGCAAACTCGCTGTCCGTCAGGGCTTCTGCCGGAACCTGATAGTCGATGCCCGGTGTGCCGGAGCCATCCGAGCCACCGGGCGGCAATCCGCCGTTGAACAGATAGGGTCTGCCGCCCAGCGTGTCCTGAAAGATCTCGTAGCGTTTCCACTGGTCAGCATCCAGTTCCTCCCGGATAACGACCTCCAGCCCTTTGTTCACCAGCTTTGTGTGAAAAATACGGTACTCATAGGGCACCTGCGTGGGGACTGGGATTCCTGCAGGAGTCATGACCCACACAGTCATATACCGGGTCTGCACCTCTACCCATGTGGTCAGCTTGTACTGCTTTTTGAAGGTCTCCTTCAATTTTCCTTGTACCTCGCTGCGGGTGTAGTCATCATACAAGGTGGTCAGGAACGAAGTGAGCTGCCACGGGTCATGCTCGATGGAATCAAGATGGTACTGGTACTCGTTGTAGCCGGGATGGTCGGTAGGAGTGCGCTTGATCTTTTTGTCCAGTTCCTTTTCCAGCTTCTTGTAGTCCTGCTCTGCGCCCCGGATGTCCCTGTCCTCGGCAGAGTACATGGTCTGCCCGGACACCTGTGTGCCGCCCGAAAAGAGGATGCCGCAAGACGAGAAGCCCGACATGACCATGAGGATGAGCAAAAGAAAAACGCCCACGATCACTAGAACGTGTGCGTTGCTTTTGGCGGCATTCATCAGCCCCTTTACGGCGGTGCTGACGGCAGTTTTGCCTTTCTCCACCGCCTGTTCCACGCCGGATTGGGCGGCAGATGCACCGTTGGATGCCGCCTTGCCGCCTGCGGTCTGCGCCGCTGTGCCCGAACGGGCGGCGGCATAATAGCTCTGCCGGATGTCCTGTTTCTGCCGCCACCGGGAAAGCCAGTTGGAACCGCCCTCGCTGGTGCCGGATGCGCCTGCATCTTGTGCCACAGTCGGCTCCGACACGGAAGATTTAGCGGTTTTGGAGCCTTTCTTGCCCTGCATCTTGGCTTTCTTCTTGAGTTTCCGGGCATAGCGGCTTTTGGAAATATCACGGACATTTCCTGCCGCTTTTTCGCCCTCGCTCAACGCCTGCGTGCCCACATTGTCGTCCTCGTACTGTTCAACCTCCCGGTGCACCGCAGACCGGGCGGCATGGGCAGCGTACATTTCCCGTTTCTGCGCTTTGCTCAACCGGCTCAGTTCGTCCGGGGTCAGTTCCGCCTTGCCAAACCGCAGATGCTGTGCCTTTTCCGCAGCTTTATCTGCATCGGTTTTCAGCTTTTTCTTTTTGGGCACCGTCTGCTCTACCTTGGCTTTTTTCGGGGGAGAACGGGTCTTTTTGGCGGACGTTTCCTCTTTGATGTTCAGCTTCGGTTCACTCATTTCTGCACGCCCTCCGAGACTTCACCCAACTTGGTGGTCATAATGCGGTAGAGTTCCAGATCGGTGGGGAAACGGTCCACAAACGGCAGAATGACATTGCCGAAAAACAGCAGCCCTTCGCCCTCGCCGGAGTGGGTCACATAGGAAAGCTGATGGGGCGAAATATTGAGCTGCTTTGCGAGAATTTGCCGGTCTCCCGCCGCCTGATTCAGCATGATGATCATGTCCGAATTTTCAAAAATATTCTCGACCTCACGAGAAGAAAGAAGGTCTTTCACGTTCTGCGTTAAACCAGTCGGGATACCGCCCCACTTGCGGAAACGCTTCCAGATCTCCACGGAATAAGCGGCGGTCTGCTCCTCTTTTAAGAGGAGGTGCATCTCATCCATATAATACCGGGTGGACTTGCCGCTGCTGCGGTTTGCCGTGACACGCCCCCACACCTGATCCTGCACGATGAGCATACCGAGTTTCTTCATCTGTTTGCCCAGTTCCTTGATGTCGTAGCAGACGATGCGGTTATTGACGTTCACGTTAGTGCGATGGTTGAACAGGTTCAGGGAGCCTTTCACATAGATTTCCAGAGCCGTGGCAACATGGTGGGCTTCTTTTTCCTCCTGTTGGAGCAGGGCGTTGTACAGATCCTCAAGGATGGGCATATTCTCCGGGCAGGGGTCCGCAAAATATTTGCGGTAAATCAGATGCACACAGCGGTCAATGACGGTTTTCTCCACCGGCAGCAGACCCTCCTTGCCGCCCACCACCAGTTCGCAGAGAGAAAGGATAAAATCTGCTTTCAGGGACAGCGGATTATCTTCCTCGGAGTAGTTGGCGTTGATGTCCATGGGGTTGACAAATTGGGTGCTTTTGGGGCTGATTTTGATGACCTGACCTTTCAGGCGGTTCACCAGCGGAGAATACTCTCCCTCAGGATCATTGACAATAATATCATCGTCCGTCACCAGAAAGGCGTTGGCAATTTCACGCTTTGCTGAGAAACTTTTGCCAGAGCCGGGAGTGCCGAGGATCAGCCCATTGGGGTTCTTCAGCTTCTTCCGGTCCACCATGATGAGGTTGTTGGAAAGCGCATTCAATCCGTAGTACAGCGATTCCTTGCCGGACTGATAAAGTTCCTGCGTGGTGAACGGGATGAAGATTGCTGTGCTGCTGGTGGTCAGCCCCCGCTGAATTTCGATCTGACAGTCTGCCAGCGGCAGGCTGCTCATCAACCCCTGCTCCTGCTGAAAATCCAACCGACACAGGTTGCAGTTGTGCTTCTGTGCAATACTGGATGCCTGAAAAACATTGTTTTCCAGTTCCTGTTCAGTTCTGCCGGTGTTCAGCACCAAAAAAGTGACGAGGAACATTCGCTCATTCTGGCTCTGCAATTCTTTCAGCAGGGCTTTGGCATCTCTGCCGTAGGTTGCCAAATCCGACGGAATGATGTCAATATCATACCCGGCACGGATAGCTTTTTTCTGCTCCTCGATCTTGCTGCGGTCCAGTTCCGTGATGGTGCGCTTCA
>OHRD01000621.1_pt1 | contig 15505 bp, 20 predicted proteins | sample 1578371 | NCBI WGS metagenome assembly OHRD01 (sample SAMEA3879505, study PRJEB24766) | human gut metagenome | biome: human-associated habitat; feature: feces | place: USA | collected 1985/1987
TCTGCAAAAGCAGCTTCGCATCGTTTTCAATGAAAACCATGTCGCCGGTATCGGAAAGCCGCTTGCAGACGGCAAGGACCGCCTTTGCCGCACGCTCTGCGGCCGGCAAGCCGACATTTTCGCTCAGTGCCCGATCGGCAACTCCGTAAAGCTCGGAGTGAATGCCCTCCAGAACCGCGAAAAAGAGCATTTCCTTGGATTCATAGAATTTATAGAACGAGCCTTTCGCAATGCCGACAGCCTTCGTCAGCTGATCCACGGAGGTTTTCTTCATCCCCAGCGTGACGGCACAATGCCTCGTTTCCTTCAGCAACGCCTTGCGAAGCTGTTCTGCTTGGTATTCGGTAAAAGCCAAGATTGAACCTCCCTGAAATATGACCATTTCGGTTCTTCTGGTCATATTATACCGCGCTTTTTTCTGGTTTGCAAGGGGTGTAGAGAAAAACATACGCATTTTAACAAAAAACTATTTTCCCTTAACACATTATTCCATGAAGGCGCTTCTCTTCCTTTGGCAAAGAACTGCCCCCCCCTAAAATCAAAAATGCACCCCCCTCCAAACCGTAATTGCACCCCCTTAACGGGTTTCTATCAAAATTAGAGCCATTTGCCATCCAATTCATGAATGACAATGACCGCAGGGAGCGTGACCTGGCACTGTTCATGGACATCGTCCTGCTCTCCAAGTGCGCCGAACTGTGGGTATTCGGCGAGAAAATCACCAGCGGCATGAGCATCGAGATCGAGAAGGCCAAGCGGAAAGGACAGCTTATCCGCTACTTTACCGAAAGCTGTGAGGAGGTACGCAGATGAAGGTCGCAGTTGGCAACAGCCGCATGGATAAAAAGTGGAAGAACCAGGACATCCCCTGGGCGGATCTCTGTGCCCGCTGCGGCAGCACCATCCGCACCACCGAAACGGTCGAAGAATACCGCAAGTTGAAAAAGGGTCAGCAGGACGGCATCAAGGATGTGGGCGGTTTTGTCGGAGGGCATCTCCGGGAAGGTCGCCGCAAAAACGGCATGGTGCTGTGCCGCTCTCTGCTTACCTTGGATATGGACTATGAAGCGTGCGACGCTTTCGCTTTTAAATTGCGCATTGCGCTCTGCGCTAAGTCTATAGCGTATTTTCTCTTTATCATCAATGTTATCGTTTTCCATTCTCAAGGTAAGCTGATGATCCTGAAAGTCAAAAATCCAGCCTTGAAGGGAAAGATCAACCAATACGCTTAGGGCCGCCATATATTTTTGGCAGTCAAGGTCGGCTTCTCGTGCAGTTTCAGAAACACGCCGAAGCTCATCGCCGATAATTCGAGCTCTGTTCATGGGTAACGTGTCTTCTAAGCGCCGAGTAAGTCGCTGAAACAGCTCTTGGTATTCCTCGCTCAAAGCAGGACGATACTGCTACGAGGCGATGGTCTGTTCTATGTTTTTAATGGATGCTTTCATGCATTTCCTGCTTCCTGAATAAGTCTGCGTCACCGATGGCCGCATTCAATTAATTATTTGTAGCAAACACTGGCTGAGTGCTAATTCAGCAAGTATTTCTTTTCAGCCCCGCGGCCTACCCTCTGCACAAGCCCCATATTCCGCATCTGTTTCATAAGCTCAAAAGCGCGGGTCTTCTTGATTCCAAGCAAGGATTGGACTTCTTCATCCGTGATATGGCCGTGCGCGGAGGTATAGTCAAGAACCTTCTGCATCTGCGCGGTCACCGGCGAAGCCTGATTCGGCGCGGCGGCGGTCATGGCGTTCATATTGGGCAGCACCATCTTGAAGGCATTGGTGGTTGCTTCGATGACCGGTTGTACGGGGCAGTTTTCATAAAGCTTATAGATTCTGCGGATACCGGTGCCATAGCTTTCGATCAGACGCAGGCGATGGAACATCTCGGCAAGATTCTTGTTGCGCGGCTGTGAAATACCGATACGGATATCATCGGTGGAGAGACCGGGGAGGAGGCCGCCGATAGAGATGAACTCTATCCGCTCATCGTTCACATTAATGATAATGCTACCGCTGTAGCTGTAATCCCGGTGCACAACGGCATTCAAAAGTGCCTCGCGAAGAGCCTCCTCGGGGTAATCCTGCTTTTCAATACGCTCCAAGCCCTTAAATGACGCCTTGGTTCTGTTGCAGAGCATCAGGTAATCAAAGGTGTCCTCCAGCTGCGCAAAGATGGAGCCTCCGAACTCCTTGTTATCCTTGAAGGTGGTATTGGAATCGTCACCGAAAACTGCTACCTTCGTCGTATGCGCACATTGATCGGAGATGATAAGTGCAAGGTTGGTAAAAAGCTCATCATTCTTCTGTGTGATCCCAAGGGCACGGTACTTTTCCTTGCCGAACGGCACTCCATATTTTTCGAAAGCGTTTGCCGCAGCCTCAAAGGACAGGTTCTGCTCCATGGAGCGCATTTCTTCGAACGCATCGCCATCGCTTTCCTTAATCATCTGGCGAATCTGCGCAGGGGATGCTGGCACGCTGGAGGTGCCCTGGCGTACATAAACACCGTTGGGCTTCAGACCTTTTCCTTTGAGGTAGTAGGGCTTGTTGCTTCCCTCACTGACGGCAATACGCACCACCCTGTTATCCTGGATCGAAAAGCGCACGAACATTGTAACGTCCGGCACAATAGCATCGCGGATGCCGTTGGTGATGCGGGTATACTCCTGATCCACATCTGCCAGTCCGACGGCATTTCCATTGTTGTCAATGCCGACGAACACCACGCCGCCGTCCGTATTTGCGAAAGCGATCACTTCTTTATAAATTACCTCAGTAAACTGAGCCTTGAATTCTATATTTTCGGTTTCAAAGTTCATGGAGACGCCTCCTCATACGAATTCTAATTATATTATACTCATAAAATTCGCTCTGTCAACCGGATCTTGTGAATTTTCGGCGAATATTCGCTTATTCAATGTGAGTGCCTGCCTTGTCTGTTCTCAAAAACAGAGAGCCGCCTCGTCTAATAATGCGAAAGGACCTCCTTCGCGCAAGCAAAGGAGGTCCGCCGAATATAGCTTTTTACGCAATTACAGCTTGAAGCAGGCATTTTTACAATTCCACTGTTTCATCGCCTGTCGTTCCATTTCTGCGTCTCCCAAAGGCATTAAGTCTGTCGGCTATGACAGATGAATATGGCACATTTCCTCACCCATAAGCTGCGGTGGACTTTTTCTATTGATTAGGCGCCGGTTATCTGCTAAGATGAAAATATGCCTATGCGAGAATTATCAGAGCACCTGTCTAAGCGGTGGTGTCGCCGGGGTATCGGCTGGCCTTGGCCGCGCCCTATCCGGCGGCGCTGGACGACTGTTATGCGGCGCTGCTGTACATGAAGTCCCACGCCGCCGGGCTGGGCATTCGGGCCGATCAGATCATGGTGGGCGGCGAGCCATTCTATGCCGAGACGGTGCGGTATATCGAGAACCTGAAGAAATGCGGGATTCCCGCCAGCGTGGACGTGTACCACTCTGATATGCACGCCTTTGACATGATGCAGCCGGACACACCCCTGAGCCGGGAAGCCGCCCGGCGGTTTAACGAGCAGTTTGCCTATGCCCAGACGCATTATTTTGCGCCGCAGGGGGAAAGCGAAAGGTGAAGAAGCACTGAAAAATTGCAATTTGAAAGGGAAATTCTTGAATGAAAGAACACGTCATGAATTTAACTCCTGCACCGATGCAGGAAATAAGAACCGGAAATAAAACAATAGAATTACGTCTGAATGATGAAAAAAGAAAACAAATTTCTGTCGGAGATACTATAAAGTTTATAAATACGGAGGATTCAAATGATACCCTGCGTGTGAAAGTTGTAGATTTATTTTTGTTTTCTTCATTTGCCGAGTTATATGATAATTTGCCATTATTGAACTGCGGTTATAATGAGGATAACATAAATACCGCCTCGCCTGAAGATATGGAAATGTATTATTCCAGAGAAAAGCAAAATAAATATGGTGTAGTCGGAATCGAGATATCACTTTTGTAACTTCCGACTTATCGGAGCAGCTTATGAATATTCGAGAAATCCACGAAAATAAAAAGCAATTCCTCCCGCTTCTGCTGTTGGCGGATGAGCAGGAGGACATGATCGACCGCTATCTGGAGCGGGGCACCATGTATGTGCTGGAGGACGGCGGCGTGAGGGCGGAATGCGTCGTCACCGACGAGGGCGGCGGGATTCTGGAGCTCAAGAACCTCGCCGTGGAACCGGAGGCGCAGAGAAAGGGCTACGGCAAGGCGCTGATTGACTTTCTTGTGCGTCAATATGCTGGTTGCTATGCCCTTTTACAGGTGGGCACCGGCGACAGTCCGCTGACTGTGCCGTTTTATGAGAAGTGCGGCTTTGTCCGCTGGCACCGCATCCCCAATTTCTTCACCGACCACTATGACCACCCCATCTACGAGGCCGGAGTGCAGCTGGTGGACATGGTGTATTTGCAACGGAAGCTGTGCCACCCAGCCTGCACCACCGGCAGCGGGTTTTGATATTTTCCATTTCTTCTCCGTCAAACTGGAAGTTGACGAACTGTTGATTATATTGCGATGCGTAATTACAATGCAATTCCAAGTTCTTTGCATTTCTCGATTGCCAGATCATTGTTTTGCAATGCAGCAAGTCGATACCAATGCTTAGCCTGTTCGATATCTCGTTCCACTCCGATTGCATCTTCATAAAACTCTGCCAAATTGTATTGTCCATCTCTATCGCCATGCTCTGCGGCACGGCGAGTCCAATATAGTGCTTTTTCCAAGTCCTTTTCAACACCAAGTCCCTCGTAATAGAAATAGCCTATTTGACATTCAGCAAGGGGATAGCCCTGCTCTGCCAATACCAAATGGCCTTCAAAGCATTTGTCATATTGTTTTGTTTCCCAATATTTTTCAATCAGCTCATTGCAAATGTCAAATTCCTTGCAAGGTTTGTAATACGCACCTGCCATATATTCATACCTCCATAAATCCCGAGTTGTCCAATTAAACAAACTGAAAGTTTCCTTTGTTTTTTGATTATATTTTTTTAGACATAAAAAGCAATAAGTCATCATCATTACAGCATGGTGCATATTGTTCTAATTGTTTACCCTGATACCAAACGCCGCTACCATCCGGAATATAACCTCGCTTAACATATATTCTTTGTGCCGCACCGTATCCCGAATGAACACCAACCGCTAAATATACTATATCAGCCACTTTTGCAGCCTCCCGCTCAACAACATCAAGAAGTTTATTCCCTATTCCTTTGTTATGAACGTGAAAAAATACTGTCAAATCAACTATTTCAGGATATCCCATACCAGCCCAAGGACCTTCCGTGGAATTTAATACTAAGGTACAGAGTCCGGATACTTTTCCTTCATACTCTGCAATAAATACTTTCCTTTTATTTTCTTCCTGTTCTTTGTAGTAATTATCATATGTTTCTAAAGACGGATGCCACCCATATGACAAATAGGTATCGTATATTATTTTAGCATCATCGACTTCCATGCTTCTGATTAGCAAATTACTATTTGAAAAATAAACTTCGCTCATTATTTACCTCCACAAACAATTTGTTTATCTCCTCAAGTATAAATTATATTCATAAGCATTGCCCTGATACTCTTCTTGTTTTCTAAGTAGAATTTCATCAAATCCCAAAGCTTGGTACATATGAATTGCTCGAAAATTATCATCTTCCACTCCAACAGTAAATTCGCAATATCCATGTTCTTTTAATACAGCTAGAACTGTTTTTAAGAGATATGTTCCGTATCCTTTATTCTGAAAATCTTCACGAACTCTAAACGCAAACAGATACGCCCGCCTGCCTCGTATAGCATAATTTTCATCATCACTTTCATACATTACGTGAAGTTCACCAATTAAAACATCTTTATCATACAAAACAAAAATATCAATAATCCCATTTTGAATATCATGCGTACATTCGGATATCATTTGTTCAACATTGTTATAATCAAACAACTCCGTCAAAACATATAACTCTTGTACTGCCAATTTTTTTAATTCCACTATATCACCCTTACAACTTCAAATTCGTCTCTCAGTTAAATACACCGGCTTACTGAAATTTACCTTTCTACCAGATTTGAATCAATATATTCAAAATAAGGTTTCTTATTAACATCTGTCTTATGTTCCAAATACCATTTAGCAGCATCTTTTATTCCATCTTCTAAAGATATGGTTTCCGGATATATTTTGCTTTGACGAGTTACATCTAAATAGTACTCGTAGTTGTAAAAGCTAAAATACTTTCTCTGCTCTATTGCCTCAGTGACATTCACGAAAGTCGGTGTTTTTCCCAAACTTTCATAGCATTTTGTTACCCACTCTTTAATAGATACTGCTTCTGTATTTCCGACATTTAAAATATGCTCGTCCGGTTTATTCTTAATGATTACTTCCATTAAGCCACATAAGTCCTTAACATGGAAGAACTGTAGTTTCATACTTCCATCTTTTGGTAAATAAAATTTTCTATCCGCTAAAGCACAGTCAAATACAAAAGCTTCTCTATAGACATTATTCATAGGCCCATATAAATATGGTGGTCTTAGTATATATGCATCCTTCACTTTTTCAAGCAGGACATTTTCGGCTTCTAACTTATCTGTTCCATACCTCCCCCAAAATTTATTTAAGGACTTCTCTGATTCCTCAAGAAATGGTTGAACTCCATACTCTGGATACACAGCACTTGAACTAATCATTATGTACTGTCCAAAGGAGCCTAGTTCTTTAACAAAATCAACAATATCCGCAGCGTTATAAGCAGTTATATCAGTAACAACATCAAAGAATGTTTTTTTTAGTATTCCCCCTAAATTATGCCTATCACCTTCAATTAAATTTACTCCTTGAACTTGTGGCTTAGTATTTCTGTTAAGCACATAAACTTCATAACCTGCATTCACAAAATATTCTGCTACATATTTACTTACAAAAGTTGTTCCACCAGTTACTAATATCTTTTTCATTGTAACCTCCTCTGTTAAGAAAATTCAAAGTTTCACCTGTTCACCAAATTTCGATTTCTCAGTTTCAAAAATTAGAATTTAAGGTTCTCTTTTATTTTCAAAATAAGCTTCAATCTTTTTATCTACAACAATTCCTACAGGTGTCAAAACCAATAAAATAATTACCATTATTATCAATGTAAAAACCATCGCCCCATCAAAACATTTATCAGCAATAAGTTATTTTTCTTCTATAGATTCTGTTACATTAGTTCTATATTTCTCTTCACATGCTTTTAAGTAATCAAAGCATAATCCTCCATCACATCTATAGAAAAATGGATCTTTACAAATTGTATTATCACTATTGAGAATAAATACAGGTATGATATCTTTATCGTTGCTGTTTATATAACTAATTTTAAAACTGTATCCCGTTCTTCCAAGTGAAATGCCATCTCTTTTCATTGAAATACCTTGAATATTCGCCACTATATATTCAATATCTTCTGAATCGGTGATAGTAAAACCAGTTCCTGTATTTCCATCGAACACATTTATATGGTCTACCTCAGAAGGATTTACATTCTTACCGAATTTCTTTGGCATGAAATAGTAACCTACTGTTCCTACCAATAACACAGCAATTAAAATAACCAGAATACGCAGTTCCTTTTTCATACACTCTTTACCTCCACAAATATCGATTTGGTAAACCATCTATACAATACCATACTTCATTGTCCATTACAATAATTGCATCGCTCCCGCTTATTCTCATCAATTCTGCAACTATTATATTGTGATATTATGCTTACTCTTAGGCTGTCCGTTCACTTTTCTTTGCGTGATACGCTTCACGTCTCATAGCCAGTGTTTTTTCATATCTTACATCGCTTGACAAGGGCACACAGCCCTTTGTCGTGTGCGATGGATAAGTAAAAGTCAAATTTTCCACTCAATCGAAACATGTTCGTCGGTTGCGCGGATCTGTGAGATCAGGCCGTCGGCAACCTGCCGCCTGTCCTCGAAGTCAATTTCTTCCCATTGGTTGAGGTAGACCGACAGCCGTTCAATCTGCTCCGGGGACATGGTTTCCGCCGACAGCGCCGCAATCTCTTTTGTCAGGGCTTGGCGGTGTGTGTCCAGCTCCTCGATTTTGCTGTTGGCATAGGACAGCAGCACCGCATTGGCCCCGGTCAGAGTGTTCAGCAGCTTTTCAATCTCGTCCTCCACGCGGGCAAGCTCCATGTTCAGCGCGGTCAATTTGGGGTTGACCGTTTCCCGCTTTGCCGTCAGCGTCTGGAACTCGGACAGCTTCTTGACCATTTCGCCGTACAGAAACCTTTCAAATTCCCGTGTACGGAGCGTCCCGCAGCCGTCACAGCTTTTACTGTCGGCCCGCTTGGAGCAGCGGAGATACTGAACACCTGTGGGATTGCCGACGCTCATAAGCGCGTACCCGCAGCGGCCACACTTGACCTTTCCGGCAAGCCATGTGTTCTTTGCCTTGCGCCCGCCTTGGAACGCCTTGTTTGCCATGAGCTTCTTCCGGCAGCGCAGCCATGTATCAGACGATACCAGCCCCTCGCTGGGAGCCAGAACAAGTATCTGATCTTTCAGGTGCTTGTTTTTTCTTTCCTGCACGTCCCGGCCCTGATAAAGATAGCAGCCGTTTGTCCCGGCAAAATCTGTAGCTTCATTGACTACCACCGTACCTTGGCTTTTGAAGAACTCGTACATATCGAGGTCGGCCTGTGCGTAAATGGGGTTCCTCAAAAGCTGGGAGATAAAGCCCCGTTTCATTTCCTTGCCGTAAATCAGGATGCCCTCGTCGGCAAAGTAGCGGGCGATGTCCCCGAAAGAGATTCCGGGCTGGGAGTACATTTCAAACATCAGCTTTGCAATATCTGCCGTTTCCGGGTCAGGCTTCATCATTTTTGTGCGGATGCCCTCAATGGTGGTCGGCTCCAGTTGGAAGCCGTAGGGGGCTGCGCCGCTCATGTGAAAACCATGCTGGCAGCGGGAATAGTAGGCGTCGGTCACGCGCTTCTGGATGGTTTCACGTTCAAGCTGGGCGAACACGATGCAGATATTCAGCATGGCCCGCCCCATCGGGGTGGACGTGTCAAACTTTTCCGTAGAGGAAACGAACTCGACATTGTATTCCTGAAAAGTTTCCATCATGGTTGCGAAGTCCAGAATGGAACGGCTGATACGATCCAGCTTGTAGACCACCACGCGCTTGATCAGGCCCCGGCGAATATCGGCCATCATTTCTTGGAACTTGGGCCTGTCGGTATTCTTGCCGGAATAGCCCTTGTCGGTGTATTTGCGGAAATTGCCTCCTCTCAATTCATACTTGCAGAACTCGATCTGGCTTTCAATGCTGATACTGTCTTTGCGGTCAACGGACTGTCTGCCATAAATGGCATCTTCACGAATAATCATTTGGTGCTCCTTTCCGTGTAGGAGCTACCAAACCTTACACCTATATTATACCTCTGGCAGCCCCGCATCTCAAGGATGTCCCGCATTAGTGCATCTGCGCCCGTCCCGGCGCATACTTCACAAAGACCTCATACAGACAGCTTTCAATTTCACGCTTGCGCTTATCCCGTGCTCGGGGAGAGAGCATCGGGGTCAGGTTTTCCACGGTGATGGATTTGCCCTGAAAAGACGCGGTTTTGATTTCCTTGTGATAGCCGACTCTTGCCTCCGTCATCTGAAAACCTCCTATAAAAATCAGCAGTGTGAATAGATTTGATGGTTTCCCGTTGTCCGTGGGGAAACGTGAAAGGACGGCACAAAAGCGCCGTCCTTTGACCTTGCCCCACCTCTGGCCACGATGACCAGAAGCAGCGGGACACTTCCTTGACCTTCTATCTCCGGATAAGCTGAGCGCCGCCGTGGATGCAGCCGGTGCGGAAGCACGGGAAGCACGCAGCCGCTATGACGCTGCCGCTGCCAAAGTGACGGACAAAAAGGCAATGCTGAAAGCAATGGACAATTACCGCAACACCGATCCCGTTATCAAGGAGTATCGCATGATCCGCAAGGAAAAGGACAAGCAGAAATTCTATGCCGCGCATGAAGCGGATTTTATCATCAACGACGCTGCCAAGCACCAGCTTGACAAGCTGGGCGTACCGAAGCAGCTTCCGAAGCGCAAGGATGTCGTTGCGGAGATTCAATCTCTCATTTCAGAGAAAAACGAGTGCTACAACGATTACCGCGAGAAAAGCGACCGGCTGCATGAGCTGATGACCATGCAGCGCAACTATCAGATGGCGATACAGCCGCAGCAGCCGAAACACAGACGGAAGCATGAGACAGAACTCTAAAAAGCAAAATGCCGCACAGGTTTCCCCATGCGGCACAATGCTCATTTCCCGAACAGATCGCTATGCGTTCCGGTTCTGGAAAGTGTCAGCACCAGAACATCGCCCTCGACGCGGTAGATCAGAAGCCAGTCGGGCTGAATGTGGCACTCCCGGTGTCCACGCCAGTTGCCGGTCAGGTCATGATCTCTGTTCTCAGGCGGCAGCGTGTTTCCCATTGCAAGCGTTTCGATCACGGTTTCAAGAAGCTCAATTTGCAGTCCGCGCTTGATTGCCAGCTTGTAATCCTTCTTGAACGCCGTGGTCGGCTTGACGGTCAGCTTTGTCTTTCTCACTCTTTCAGATCGGCAAAAAGCTCGTCAAGGTCGTTATAGCCCTTTACAGACGGGTCTTTCGCAATCCTTTCCGCTTCCAGCATGGCGGCAATCGTCTCCTTGTTAGGTTGATTGATGGAGATTTCAAACGGAATCCCGCCCTCCCGGATCGATTGACGCACGAAAATATTGAAAGCCGTTGTGAGATTCATGCCAAGCTCCGAAAACAAAGCGTCAGCCTGTGCTTTCAGGCCACTGTCCATTCGGATGCTGATGTTTGTTGTAGTTCCAGCCATGAAATCATCCCCTTTCTACTGGCACTATCATTATACGCTATCTGCACGAGAAATACAATACAGCGCACGAAAAAGATACAATTTGTTTTCAAATCCCAAAAGGAGCAACTGCCCCCCAAAAAAGCGCAAAGAACGCGCCGAAGAGACTTACCCATACCGCAATACAACCCGTTCCCCAAATGGAGCGTACAGGGCAGAAAAAGCCTGAAAGTGATACCGAGATTTACAGTTTGACCATCTGCCGGAGCGTAACGCTTTGGCGACAGATAGGAGTGTAAAAATGCCGAGAATGAGTAAACAGCGGCGGCTGGAATGGTCGTTCTTCCTCGACTACCGAAACCGCATTTCCTACAATCCCCTTTGCCGTGGGTGTGTCCACGGCTGCAAGCAAAGCTTCCGGGCAATCGTTGTTCTTTGTCCGCATTACTGGTCAAAATGCTGGAAACCGCCCGACTGAGGGCTGTCACGGTTCGTGATACCCCATTTCCCACGAAGGAGGTGACATTCCATCACTGAGTACATGAGAGCGGATACCCGGCTGCCGCCGTATCTGCCATATCCCCGTTTCCTGCTGCAAACAGATCTGACCCAGACGGCGATGCTGCTGTACGCGCTGCTGCTTGACCGGGCGACGCTCTCACAGTCAAACGGCTGGCTGGACGAGAGCGGCAGGATTTACCTTGTGTTCCCCATAGAGAAGATCGCCGCCGCGCTGGACAGAAGCTCCATGACCGTGGAAACCGCTCTTTCCGAGCTGGAGGACGCCGGGCTGATTGAGCGGCGCAGAAGTGGCTTTTCCAAGCCGAACCGCATCTATGTAAAGCTGCCGCCAGACGGACAGAAATTTTTCCAAACGACAGACAGAAATCCGTCCTTCATTGAGAAAGAAAACTGTCCCCTAACAACCTGGGTGACTCAGAAATAGGGAAGGCATTTGGGGTCAGCGCTGCCAGCGTTCGTATGATGCTGACACGAGCCAGAAGTAAAGCCCGCAAGGCCATGGAAGCGGGATTCGGCGGCAAATAAGACGGCGGCTAAGGTGCTTTTTGCGCTATTATGTCCCAGCTTCATCTCGTTGCTTGGATATAATAGCCAAAAAGCATCTGCCGTCTTTTGTCATATATTACGATTCTTTCGAAAAAAGCGAAAAAACCTGTTGCAAAGTAGCTGCAGCGGAGTTGTATATAGTAGAGACGTAGGCATACATCCTACTATATAAAAGAAAGAGAGAAAACGTATGAAAGAATGGAGACGCGTACTATCCTGTTTCCTGGCCGTGCTGCTGACGGTGTACCTGGTCCCCGTGCAGGTAATGGCTGAGGACCTGGGAGATCTGTGGCCGCCAACAACAGAAAACGTCGTGGATGCGCCTGCGGAGGTCGTGGGCGAGATACTGGAACAACGGGAAGAAAATCGGAAGGAGTTCCTGCTTACCGACGGTACAAGGCAGGTGGTAATTTATCCGGCGGCAGTACATTACCAAAAAGATGGATATTGGGAGGAAATTGACAACCGGTTGCTGCCGTCTGTTGCGCAGGATGGTGAAACCGTGTATCGAAACGCAGCCGGTATGTGGGATGTCTCTGTTCCTGCTGAGCTGAATACCGCCAATGGAATCACGGTCAGCCGCAGCGGGTACAGCTTGTCATTCTATCTGACAGGTCAGTTGTACGAAGACGATGGTGCGATTTCCGAAAGCGGTTCGGGCTATATAGGTGAGGAGTTGCCGGGCGAAGATATGATCTGTGTCCCCGCAGACGAAAGCGCTGCCGAGGTCAGCAGCATTGCTTCCACTCTGGCAGATGAGGGACAGCTTCAGCCGGAGGCTGCACTGAATAATCAACGCAGCGAAACCGCGTATCAGGATGTTTATCATGACACAGATGTGACCTATGATCTGGATTCAAATCGGCTGAAGGAGTCTTTGATTCTGCGCAGTTGCCCGAAAGAGTTGTTAGGCTACCGCTACCATCTGGAGGCAGAAAATCTGCGATTGGAACTGCAGGAGGATAACCGTATTCTGGCCTATGCAAAAGATGCCGATTCCGAAGCCAAGCCGGTGTTCTATATGTCGGCCTCTTATCTATTGGATGCGGAAAATGTATGCTCCGATGATATCAAGGTGATTCTGGAGGAAAACGAAAAAGGATATGAGCTGCGTTACTACCCGCCTCAGGATTGGATGGCAGACGCCTCATATCCTGTTGTCCTGGACCCCGTGGTTCAACCTGTGTCCAATACGTTCACCATTTGGGATAAAACTGTAAGTCAGCGCAATTCTGAGTTAGCCGGTTCCGCATATATCGCAGCGACAACATGCTCATCGAGCCGCAGAACCAGCGGAGGAAAATCAAATGCTCCAAGACAGACGGCGAGGGGCCGAAACACAGGCCCGGTAAGGATGACGGTATGAAAAACCCAGAAGCAAATACTTTACGTATTGAACCCCGAAAGTTTCATGCAGCTGCGGTAGTAATAGCGATGATGATCGCATATCTTAATTATTATTACATTATTCCAGCGTTTCGTATAGCTTTTCCGCCTATAGGCTTAGATACAGTCGTAGTTGCCCTCATGGGTGTCACGCTTAATACGCTAGCTTTCGCACATATTATTGCTACCAGTCGAACGTATATCGTGTCTGCTAAAGGAATTACGGTCATTTTTTTGGGCTTTATCCGCCGCCTATATCCATGGCAGCGGTTCCAGAGTATTAACGCGTGCCCCATAGACATAGGCAATCCTTCGTGGGGAGGTCAACCGTTTTTAATGGTTTGCAGCACCGTGCCGATTCGGACGATGGAGGGGGGAAAAATTGATTTGGAGCGTACTATCTACCGCTGGCCCCATATTTTGTTCTTTCCTCTACTGCCGGGCGAGGAACGCATGCAATTTGAAAGCCTGCGGCGCGGGGAAATATCTCCCGACCTGGAGGACCAGAAACCCGACGAGGAGGAATAAGTATCCCAGCTGACGGAGATGACCTGGGGCAGCAACAAGCTGCATTTTACCTACGACTCCATTGGCCCGGCGTCTGTGATGTATAACGGCGTCAAGTATTTCTACCTGAAAAATGCTCAAGGCGATGTCACCGGTCTTGTCAATGCCAGCGGCACCCAGGTGGTGTCCTACACCTACGACCCCTGGGGTGCGCCCATGTCCACCGACGGCACCATGGCCGCCACCCTCGGCGCCGCGAACCCCCTGCGCTACCGCGGGTATGTCTACGACACCGAGACGGGCCTGTACTACCTCAGCAGCCGGTACTATAACCCGGTCTGGGGAAGGTTTATCAATGCGGACGGCTATGCTTCCACGGGACAGGGATTTACCGGGGACAATATGTTTGCGTATTGTAATGATAATCCGGTGAACTATAATGATTCCGAGGGAACCTATCCGCTGCGCAATACCATGACAATGATGACAGATACTGGCGGCAACACCCCAAAGCCAAAATATTCAGCCGCCATTCCCATCGGAACAGGTACAGCAAGTTCTGCTGTCAACGCCGTAGCGGAACAGACATTGAAGCCCAAAGTGGTTCCGGTTCCCGATACAGTGCTTAAGGAGGGAAAGAACTTTGGACCGCTCCCTAAAGCACTTAAGAGTTCAAAAGTTGTTTCGGCAGCTTTTGCTCTCCCCTTTACAATTGCCAGCATTATTTCTGATTTTAAACACTATGAAGGATTGGGGGTTGCCCTATCAGTTTTTATGGATATATTAAACCCAGTTATATGTATTATGTTAGGGGGCTTTATCGCCGCCAACTTCTGCGCATTTCCCGCGGTGTTTATATCCATTGCAGCCGGAGTAGCGGTTGAAGGTTTTTTCTATGTGTTAAAGGACCGCTTCCTAAAGGCATACAGAAAGAAGGGTAAAACATGATCGGTAATATTTCTATAATAGGCTTTATTGTTGCAGTGACCGTCTCTGTTGGTTGCATGATAACAGGGCTTTGGATGCTGTTTTCCCGGAAATATAAACATGATCCGCGGAATCCCATAGGCACCGCTATTGCTATGCTCCTGATGCCGCTTGGATTGGGATTGCTGGCCTTTAATGAAATCGGCTTTTTCCCGGCGCGATATTACCGCATTTTGATTGTTATTGGAATTGGATTAGGTGGAGGCGGCGCTGAGCTCCTCACGCTTTCTATCGTCCATGTTTGTCGTAAAGGCGGAAAGAAAAAGGACGCAAGAACGGGCATAGTAGGGGCATGCCTTGTTGGAATCTTTTTCCTGGTGATCTTGACGTGCATGATTTTCATGCCTTGGGACAGCAATTAAGAACCAGGAACCCGACCAGAGGGAATAATCGTCTTGGCTGACGGACGTGGCCGTTAAAAGACGGCCACGTCCGGACAGCAAGCAGAACCTATACCTACGGCGACGCCAATTGGCCGGACCTGCTGACGGCGTTCAATGGGAAGTCCATTACCTACGACGCCATAGGCAATCCCCTGTCCGACGGCACGTGGACCTACGCCTGGCAACATGGCCGTCAGCGGTTCCATGTCTGCCACCCTCGGCGCTGCAAATCCCCTGCGCTACCGCGGGTATGTCTACGACAGCGA
>OHRD01000628.1_pt1 | contig 15327 bp, 17 predicted proteins | sample 1578371 | NCBI WGS metagenome assembly OHRD01 (sample SAMEA3879505, study PRJEB24766) | human gut metagenome | biome: human-associated habitat; feature: feces | place: USA | collected 1985/1987
TTTTGATTTTCAAGGTGGGGGTATCTTGCTTGAAGGAGAGATCAATCGGGTATTCCTTGGGATCAATTTTATAATCAGGTGATGGAGCAGACAACTCCTTCACGACATATTTTGATGAGTAAGGGACATCATCTTTAAATGTTGCCTTTCCATCTGCATCTGTAACTACCAACGACAAAATATCGCCAGGTTTAATCAAAGGGCTATCTTCATTATCTACTCCATATAGAGCTTCTTTTGCAATTAAAGCAAATGTGAAGCCTGCCCCTGGTTGATACTCATATTTCCCGGAAGCATTAAATATCTCTTTATCCTTTACCAATTCCACAGCGATATCCGCTCGCTCATTTTTGATGCTTGTTGTTTCAATGACAATTGGTGTCTTATCATCAGCATATTGCAAATCAACCTCATATTCTTTGTCATCAAGAATAAATCCATCAACCGTTTTGCTTTCTCGAACAATATATCGGCCTAAATACAACTCATCGCTAAGGTTTGACTCACTGTTTCCTGTCACTATAGTTTGGACTACATCACCCTTTTCAGCATGAACAACACCGTCACCACTTTTAATCTGTTCGGCCGCTATTATTTCAAGCTCCACACCGGCTAATGGCCGTTCCTCAAAAACAGGATGTTTAACGACATTTGTACCATCATCCATTTTTTCTTCGTTTACTCCGACAAACATTTCTCCCGACTTATGAATATCTATCTTGCCTTTCACAATTTCATTTTCAACAACAATTTCAATTTCAGATATGGATTCATCGGCTATTTCGAACTCGATAGGATCCTCCTTGAGTAAGTAAGGTTCTGGACTGGATACTTCATAGAGCTGATACTTTCCATAACGCAACGGCTCCGGAAGTGTCAACCGTCCATCCTCTGCAGTCTCAAAAGTATCGATCTCAACAGGCGTAGGGTACAGCATTTTTTGTACCACCCAATTGCCCGCAGAATCCTTCACTTTGAATTTCACTCCGGCCTGTGGAATAACCTCACCTGATTCTGCATCCACTTTTACGATTCTCACAATATTGTGCAAAATCGTATTTTCGATGATGTAAGGAATTGGTGTTGTTGGCGCGTTGTCTTTGATGGTAACATCAAAAGGCGCAACATATTTATAACCGGGTTTTCCCCCTACTTGTTTGACAGAATAAAGCCCGTAAGGTAACGCCTTTGATTGTGCAAATCCATTTTTATCCGTAGTAATCGTATCATATAATTTGTTACTGCTCTTCAGCCGTATCTCAAACTTAGCGCCTTCTTCGGGTGTCTTGATCTGTTCATCTTTTATCTGGCCCGTTAAAGGCTCTTCAACAAATTTAACAATTGATATGGGCGCTTTGATTACGGTGTCCGTAAGATGACTTTTTTGAACCTCATCAGCTACTACGGTTGTAGTATACATTTGCTTATTCAGGGTATATCCGGGAGGAGCCTCGATTTCTTTTAACCAATATACTCCTTCCGGTAATTCCTTACTTCTTGCAACTGTCTTTCCGTCTAAAACTAACGTTTGGACTACATCACCTTTTTTGATTCCCTCGTCTGGTATATCTTGATTACAGATAATTTCAACTTTCATCCCTTCTAGTTTCGCATCGCCCTGCGATGCAGTACCAGTCTCATAATCTCTTTTTTCAACTTCAATCCAGCCATAACGAGGGGTCCCTAAAACCGCCGAATCCTCAGTTTTCCCAAGGGTTTCATTCGACCAATAAACAAGATCCTGCGTGTCTATTCTTCCACATGTCACCCATAGCAAATTGCCCGGAAATCTGTTCATAAAGCCATTTGCAACAAAATTGAAACTCTTTGCCGCATTTCCCTCCCGAGGAATCTTCAAGGTAACATCAACACTGTTTGTACCCGATGTAATAGTATTGCCGTTTTTGTCCAATACTTTACTTCCTGCCGGCAATGTATTCATATCAATCTCAAATCTATTGATTCCTTTAAGTGCGATGTGGACATTTCCAACGAAATAATCTCCATCCCTTTTTAATTCGAGGCTTTTGGGTGTGATGGTGATACTATGTTCCGGCAACACTTGTGATCTTGCCGCCTGCAATAGCCTGATAGCAGCGCGAAAACTTCTTTTTGTACTTTCGGTCTGCGTTGCATCAATATGGCCATCAATATAACAGCTTTCATATGCTGCTTCTAAATCAATACCTGTAAGATTCGAATATTGATAAAAGTATTGGTTAGGACTATTCGTTTCTTCGGATAGCCACCATCTGATTGCGTTATATGTTGCCATATGCCCTTCGTCTGCAGTAGTAACTCCATACGGACGATTTACCGATGGATAGCCGTATTCCATAATAATCTGCAAACCCTTTAGGGTTCTCGGCGTGTAATAGGTTTCCGGATCCATCACCGTATACACATGTTCAGTATGCGGATCGAAAAGCCTGTTTTGCAGACAATAAGCCACCTGATCCTCCCCGCCGCTTACAACATAGTGCCACGGGGTTTTTACAGTTTCCCATGCCCCATAGCTTGCAAAGTATTTCCAAGCATCTGCCTGTCCATCTTTTGTTTCTACTGTAATCTTAGATGCCGCCTGCCCTACGATCGGTATGAACATAGATACGATAATCAAAACAACGACTAACAGGGTTATAAATCTCCCCTTTTTACCATTACTCTTTCTCATTTTTACAACCTTCCTTTCATATTGTTTTTTGAGAATTATTCTCAACTTAAATATGAAAGGGATTGATTCACTTTTGCATAAAAAAAGCTCCCGCTTATTTGCAGGAGCAGATATACCCTTTCATTTCAAAATGTCATATCATCCTCAATCGTAGAAATTTCTATATTTTTATGCTTGCTTGAAATTGCTACCAACTGTAATATTTCTGAAGCTTCTTTCGAAGCTTCAGAAATTGTGGAAAGTGTCTCTAAATAGTTCCCCGATTGTATTTTTATTTATGCAGACAAAAATCAATATGACAGTAAATCCTGTTAAACATAACACACAAAATTTCACCTTTTTCATCTCATCGGCTCCCTTTATTAAGATTGAGGTCCAATTAAGTATGTAATATTATTTGATTTTTCCCCGCTCACACAAAAAAAATTGAGCCCCGGAGCATAGCCTGGAGCTCAATAAATCAGTCATTTCATAGCATCAAATATTTTATTTGCATTTTCATCGTTTTCCGCACCGATTATTTCTTGAACTTGGTCAACCGCAGACCAGAAAGACTCTTTACTGCTTTTGCTCAGAGTCTGCCCAGATTTTGTGAATAGATCTAAAGATCCGTTTCTAATTCCTGCCAGATAATCCTGATCTGATGAATACGCGCGATTTGATTTTGATATAGCATCATTTTGAAAATTGTTTGTAAATAGGCTCTCTGCACTCGGTAGTCCAGTGCTCGCCTTGTCCCAAACAGACGCAATATCCATCCGGCTGGCAACTGTCTGATATATTTCACTTGCTTTTATATCTTTAAATAGCTCATCTCTTAGCGCAATTCCCTGCGCCATAAATCCACCGGTCAAGATATCTTCTGGAATTTGCGGTTTCTCTAAACGCAACCTATCAGAAAGATTCCCATATGATTGATTAAAAATTTCCTGAACATTAATCGCGTATCCCTCAAAATCATTCTCCTGTAAACTATTCCGATTTCCAAGAGCGAAACTCTCAAAATTATTTATCATCAATTGAAATTGGTCATTAAGATCGTCCTTCTCCAAATCAAAAAACCTGAAATTTTCTGTTTCCGAACCAGATTCATCCATCGCAGCCATAGCATTCGTTGGTAACGCAAATAGAAGTAACAACGCTAATACAATCGCATAATATTTTCTCATGTGATCACCTCCTGTTACTATATATTTGCCCCTTGATTTATGGCAGCCAGCCATAGGCATGGGACATCTCGTTGCCTAAACTGTTAGAATAGAGAGGTAATAGTCTGACCTTCACCTCCAAGGGCTTTTACGTCCGTAGCGAAGTCAGTCAGCCATCCTCCTTCTATTAGTATTATGACAGACATCAACACTTTTTATTATCCATAACGGTGTGGTTTCTTGATCTCAATTTCTTTTAACCTTTGTTGTTCCAATCTTATTTTTCTCGTGATAGATGTACATACGATTATCATAACTGATATTCCGCAATACTCTCCCCCAAAGGCCCATTTTTCCCTGATCCCATAGGCCATGATAACCAAAAATACTGTTACTGCCATACAAATAGCAAAACCGATAATCCATATAAGCACAATCCGTTTCATCAATATTCCCCCTTAAATAGTCTTACCTTAAAAAAACATGTCCGTAATTGAGACCAATTACTTTCATACTTTTGCAGGAGGTGATAGGTGTGCTTGAAATGCTAAATGCTGGATTTAACTTTCTCGTTCCTAAAAATAGAATACTTTTTATTAAGGAAACAGGTTCGTCGCCAATTAAACGTTTAATCAAACAAGCTAAGATTGAGAACAGAATTGTAGATGGTACACACGGAAGAAAAACAAAGTCTATACTGTTTTTAGATAATGGCTATGTCTTACTATCCGCAATTTCCGCCCCTGCATTATGTGGAAGAATGCAGGAAAATATGGCATCAAAATTTACGGAAGAGAATTATCGACAGAACTTATAATGTTAAAATATAGTTGTTTTTTATATTGCAGATGTGAAGCGCAAAACGCCTATTTTGTATCCGGCAGTCACAAAATTGTAGAAGAAGGTAGATCAATGAATACTATGGAAAAGATCAATCAAAAGTTAAAAAAACCTGTTAAGCCATATGATATCATAGGTGAACTAGGCATCAGTAATATAAAACTTGAATTTGCATACATAAGTGGTTTTTTATTCAATAATATACTAGGCTTTTATCTTGACAAAGAGATACATGGTTTTCTATTTTTTGATTTAACTAAATATGCCTATTTCGATACCATTCATGACTTCGAGATTTTCTCGCTTGACAACTATAGTTGGCATGGACATGGTGGAGAAAAAAAAGACTGGGAGACCTTCCATAAATATAAATGGTGTGCAACGTCACCACTGGTCTGTTGTCTGACCGGAACTCATATTATGCCCGATGATATGCCTGCGTATATAGAAAGAGAGTTTTATGATGGCCCTGAAACGATTTGGCTTGGATCAAAAACGTATTGTTCGCGTAACTTTTATAGTTTGTCTAATTACCACTTTTCGTATGGAAATGCAAAAATTTTTTCATGTGATGAAGCAAACAATTCTGTTTATCTTGAACCAACTTTTCACATTATGGAAAAGTCAGAGCGCGGGGATTATGCTATTAGAGTTCCAATGAAATGGAATATCCAATTGGATGAAGATAATGCCAAAATGATAAGCGAATTATTACATAGAAAATTTGTTTCCGAAGGCTTTAACAATTTTACCATTAAAATTTGCAATGTACGTGACAAGGTAGGAACAGCAGATAGAGTAATTACTAAAAAATTTCTACAAAAAGATCAGGTTAGTTACCGCTTCAAACCAGAATATCAATCCAACGTCTATAATTCAAACATAATCTATTTTAGTGCTAAATGGTAGCTCTTATAATCACCCGAGCAATTAGAAAGCGGCTGCGGTTAATAAAACCGCAGCCGCTTTCTAGTATACTTTTGCACAGTAATCACAATGGCAACCTTTTCTGGAATCGCCTTCACGCTCTGAATTGTAAATGCATCCGCATGATATACAACGCTCATATTTATCAGGAATGACATGCATTATTTCCTGTAAGTAATAAATGATTCTGAAAGCCATTGCTCCAGACAAGTGCGGCGGACGTTTCATATAAAGCTGTGGAGGAACCTCTCCTTGCAAAAATTCATAAAACTGTTCCACCTCTTCTAAGCTTATTCCGTCCTGTGCCATTTGTACAAACTGATTTTTACGCGAATATTCTTTCCAGCATCCACTTTGAATAGTATCTGTTATTGTAGGCATATTTATTACTTTTTATCTCCTCATATCATATTTGACCATAAGCCTTCGTTTAACTTGCTTTTTTATTCACGTTCTTGACGATCCATTTCCCTCTCTCCACCTGCTCGAAAAGATCGCTATTTATATACAGCGTTTGACGGATTTTTTCCATCCAGTGATGATTACTCTCCGTTCTTTTATGCCCTTCAATTGCGCGATACAAATCTTGCAAAGGAACTGGTCCATTTTTTCCCTCGATTACTGCTGCAACAATATCTTTCCAACTCGGGATTTTGAGATCTCGAATATCTCCTTCAATATTTTTCGTCATCATAAAATTAAAAAGGAGCGCAGCATCTTTTCGAAGGATAAGCAGATACTCGTGTACGATGGGTATAAAACCGTGCCCGGAATATTGAGTCCTTTCTGAAGTGCAATGATGTTGGGCTTTAATTACAATTTGTTCTATTGTTCCTGGTTTCGTCATCTCCAGAATCATTGAGTATAATTTTCTGTTTTTCTTGATATCACCTACCAATATCGCCATATGTCCGCCTTTTTCCAACGCTGCGAACTGCTTGATCGTGCAGTAGTCAAGCTCCTTTAGAAATTGGTCCCAGCTTTGATTTCGTGAAAGATCGCATTCCCTTGGATCAATACCATATCTCTGCACTACGGTTTTAGCATCATATTGGACGCCAGCATAACGGATAATCTGCCAGTATGGTGGATGAAAAAAGATCAATTCCGGTCGTTCATGGATCTCTTGTTCAAGTAAGTTAAACCCTTTATTGAGATCATAGCAGCTACAAGGTATTCCAAGCATGGTAGCGGCATCTTGCGTGGTGCCGCTACCCGCCATGTAATCTGCTATATTGGAAGGCGCATATTGATTCAATAGGTCTTTAATTAATAATGGGCTGCAATTCCCACGGTATTGGCTCTTTCCCCCTTCACCACGTTCAGGATAGCTCACAATAGATTTCATTATTCTGCCTCTCCCTTTTGCCTGTCCTTTTCTCTCAAAAAATCTTCAAAATCCTCAGCATCCGAGTTTGGCAGATGATCTCTAGCATCCGCATACAACCGTGCCACATCAATTTCCAGCGACCCCCCCACATATTCATTATCTTGAGGCAAGGGCGTATCCGGAGCAAGAGCATATCCTATCGCATCTTTCAATGTGTTTTTCGGTGTTTTAATATAGCCCCGCATCTTCCATATGACTGGTATTCTATAGTTTTTCAATTTAGTCAACTCCTATCACACATTTTCCTTGCCCAAACGCTTAATATATTCGACAACAAAATGGCTCGGACTTGCTACAAAATCAATGCTGATGTCTGCCTCGCCTCCAAAATTATAACCATCCAGGATTTCTCCATCTATGGATCTGCCTAATCTCTTTTCAATTGTTTGAGCAACAGAGGGAGATATTAAAACGACACCTTCCCTGTCAAGATAATCTCGAATAATTGGTAAGTCTTCTTCTCTAATGATACGAATATATGCACTCATATAGCCGGTTTCCCTTCCACACCAACTTCTATAGTCTTTCTGATCGCCTCCGTCGCTGCACCATACCAGTCCATTGATTCTTCATCTTGTAAGCGTCGCATTTCTGTTGCCATTCTTTTAATCAGTTTTTTTGAAATTTTCGATCGTATCATACCGTAAACAGTGCCATCAGCATCGTTTATTTCATCCAAAACCTTCTCAATATCTTGTATGTCAAATCTGTGTTGTTGTTCTTGATAAACTTCAAAAATCTCTTTCTCTGCTAAGGCAACGCTACAATCCAAAACAATATCAGCCGTTCTTATTTTTCGTTGAATAAGCATAATATCTAACCCTTCCTATATTAGTTTATTTTTCTTTAGATTCAGCCGGTTCTTCTTTCCATAATTCATCGCAAAGCACATCATAGATTTCTTCAAATCGTTGCGCAACCTGCTCCGCCAATGACTCGTCACTTTTTTCATAAATACGTTTTTTCCGAAGCATGCGCATCAGATACCCCCATGCCGCAAGAAATCCGTCAATATATGCTACCGATTCTAACTTGTCTTTTTTCTCACCAGGCATAGATTCAATGATCGAATCTCGATCTGCTTTGTCCATACTCTTGCGCAAAATCAATTCGCCCTCTTTAGACTCAGTATTACTGCTATTATCGTTATATATGCCAAAATAACAATCTCGATTAATTAACCATTTGTTCCTCCAGTATTCTTTCAATCTTTCCAGATCATTTTTATCATCATAGTCGATCATCCTCACTTCCATTTCACAGGGTACATTCGAATAAACAGCGTCAAGTATTCCATTGTACATATCAATAATAATTTTTTGCATAACATATACTCCTCTTAAAAATCATTTTTCTTCTATACTTCATGTTCAGATATAAACCATTCTGATTCGTCGCCTCCGGTTACGATGCGCGCTTCAAAATCACTGCAGGAAGAATATTCAACACAATCATGCAAACTAACTTCATCTTGTAGGGCATCCTCATACTGCTTTCTCATCACAGTGTACACATCCAGATAATCCGCAGAGCAAACAGCTTCTCCTAAAGCAGTTCCACAACGGCTGACCATTACATATACTTTCACTTTTACGCACCTCCAGTTTTTCTATTAAGCTCCCTTCATCATTTGTGTTACCATAAATAATATGACTGTTATTCAGATAAATCAGGAAAGGGGGGCGCATTGGGCTCCCTTTCCATTATGCTGCTTCAGAGTCTATAAGCTTTTTCAGGTCTTCATTCAATTTGATTAGTTTATTGTATTGACCTTTGAAATGTATCATCTCAAAAAGTTGCATCGATGCATACATCCGGCCAATAATATTGCCTATTTCATAGTCTGATATCTGAATACGGCTTCTACTCTCGTTTATCGCAGATCCGGATACCGCTTCACGCATTCCGTTTGTTTTTTTTCGAATACGTACAAACGAATTATTAATCGAAATCTGCCATGGATAGTTGAATCCTTTCAAATACTCTATCTTAATTGCATAACAAAAAAAATGATCCACTTCTATCGGCTTTCGGCTCGTTAGAATCTTATTGGGTTGGTCATAAACTACTACTGATTCATTTTCGGAGATATAATCTGCGGATAATTCACCAGCTTGATAAAGAGCAATAGCCTCCTCAATAGCCTCGATCTGAAGCCGATTGCTTTCAGCATATTTCGATTCGCTTTCGTGCTCTCTTAGGAATTTTGCAGTCTCAAGCAAGGGTTCAAAATTCTCTTCATTTTCAAGTAAGATACTGGCCGGTGTTTTTCCTCTGAATTTATTCACCCGAATTAATGTCGTATAAGCCGGTCTTTTTTGATTTTTATGATCTTGTTGCCGTGAACCAGAGACTGTTACCTGACCTATTATTGCATCTATCTTAATCTTTAATGTGTTTACATCGGCACAGGGTATATTGGCAGTAGGAAATACTGTTTGAGCGCTTGCTTTGTCAATCAACGTCCATTTAAAGCATGACATTGGGCTATGCATTCCTAATGGGGGTAAAATGATTTCCTCCCCTTTTGCGTTCGTTATAGATCCCGCTAGTGAAAGGTAGGCGTCAATTCCTAACGTAACACTCTTTCGCTTAACAACCGCAATTTGATTTGGATACTTACATATATCCAATTATCATTCACCTCCTGTCACATTTCTGAATTCTAAACAGCTCTTCAGTAAATTTTGCTGCAGAACACTTTCGCCTATTTTATTTGTATTCCCAGTGAAATCGATCGCCTCTAATTCAATCCTTGTGCGTCCCATAAAGGTACTTTGCGACAAATATCCAACTACGTTCAAACTTTGAACCTCTCCCAAAGCCTTAAAGTCTGACGCCCCATTAAATGCTACTATAGATAACCCCTTTGCCATCAAGCGTATATGTTCGTCATTCTCGCCCATCGTTTTATAGGTTGATCCGCCTTTAGGTAAAAGTATAATATTGTCCACACGGATAATGGGCCGCGGATTACATTCACCATAGGGCGCGTAACGTAGTAGCTGACGAAGCACATCAGGTATCTCATCAATTCCTACATCTAAATCATACAAAAGTATGTCTCCAGCGTCAGGAGCAAAATCAGCCAGCCGAGCTTCTAAAAACTTCTTAAAATCCCAAAATTCTGATTGCAGGAGTGATAATCCTACCGCGCCTTCATGACCGCCGTAACTTAATAAATATCTTTTAGCCTCGTCAAGTAAATGCTTTAGGTGGATGCCTCCGCATGAACGCCCGCTGCCTTTTAAAACGCCTTCTTCGTCAGGGCCGGTTAATACGAGGGCCGGCATATTAAACTCCTCAGAGAGCCTTCCCGCCACCAATCCGGCGATTCCTGCAACAAGTTCTGGATCATGAATACAAATCGGTGCTTGGACTATCTCTTTATTTTCTTTCAACAGTTCATGAGCACGATCCATCCCCTCTCTTAATAATTCTTTTCGTTTTTTATTCAGTTCGGCAAGAGCATATGCTTTTTTTTCGGCTTCATCGTAATCTTCAGTTATTAAAACCTCTAAAGAAACCATTGCCCCATTATCCAAAAGCCTTCCCGCAGCATTTAGTAATGGACCGATAACAAATCCAATTATCTGTTCATCTACTGTTTCATGTCCAGATACTCTTAATAAAGCCAGTAGGCCTACAGGAACCTCTTTATGGTTAATATACTTTATTCCTTCTCTAACAATTGTTCTATTATCTCCAACGAGGGGCACAACGTCGGCAACTGTACCAATCGCTGCAAGCGCGTTCATCTTTTTCAAAAAATCGCTGTCATCAATTAGAGAGCAAGCCAGCATATACGCTAAGCCCGCACCGCAATAATCAACAAATCCATTTTCGTTGGGAGCGATATGCGGATTCACCAATATGTCCGCAGGCGGTAAATGCTCACCTGGTAAGTGATGATCCAATACAATAATAGATAATCCTTTGGTTTTTGCTTTCTTGATTTCATCATATGCTGCAATTCCATTATCTACTGTAAGGACGAGTCCTTCATCTATTTCGTCAACAATATTTCCCGATAGACCATATCCCTCGGAATATCTTTTTGGCAGCCGCACATCGGGATTTGTCCCCAAATACCTAAGCATTAAGCATAATATCGCAGCCGCTGTAATTCCATCGGCATCATAATCTCCTACAATCGTAATTTTTGTTTTGTCCTTCAGAGCCTGCGTAATGTTTTCTGCAGATTCCTCTATTCCAATAATTGATCCAGGGGATACGACCGATGGAAACGCTACATCGCTTAACTTCAAACGGCTATTTGCTTTAATTGCTTCTGTAACATTGTGGAAATTACCACGTTTTTCCCAAATCATAGATGTTCCTCCTTAGCACTGCAAAAAATATCAAATAACTCCTCTCTTCATTTTCAATATCGTTGTTAATATGCAAGATATAGGCATGCCATAAAACAAAGCAGAGGATTCACCTTGTTGGCAAATCCTCTGCTCTAAATAATTTATTCTCGTATTTTAAATCATCAACACATAATATCCTATGCTACGTCTTGCTTAATCTCTTGTACATATTTCCATAACCTTTCGTTAGTTCCTTCCAATATCCATTTCATAGCTTCCTCCAACGAATTAAAATCTCTATATTCATGATTACAAAGTACGTAATCCGAAGATTCTCTTAAAAAAGATCTATCGAGGCATGTACTTACTTTGATGAAGTCCGGAGCATATCCATCTAATTCGGCTTGTGTTTTTTCAATTATTTGTTCCCATGGCATTTTATATAATTCTCTATTCGCCAGCCCAGCCGTTATTCCAATACTACTACTTTGTCCATGATCTGCGATAAAAGCGCCACCGCTTTTCTGATCAGAATTGAAACGTATTTGGATATTTGTATCAAAATGCTTTTTGAGCAATCGCGCTGCCATCACAACGATATCATCCAATTCCTGTGTTTTTCCATACTCACCTGCTCCAGCTAAATATCCATATCCCGTATCGGTTCCAAGGCATCTTTCTATTTTCGCCATTTCTCTGTTCTCCTTTTCATTTACTAAGTTAGCAGGGGCCTCCCTCGGCACCTCGAAAAGCACCGGCCGGAAAGTCCCATTTTTCTTTTACATAGACATCACTTTCAGTAAAAACTCCTGTTATTAATTGTTGTATTGCCTCAGCATCATCATGTATCACACAACTTGCTGCGTCTCCTACATATTCTTTAAGCGTTTGCTTATTATCAATTGTAAAATCTAAAATTTCCTCATCATGACAAACCCTTTCGAACTCTTCCGGGAACAGTTCTCTTATTCCTGCCCAGTGACAGGGCAACCCAAAAATACACATCATACATGAGCAACGATTCCATCCTGCTCTATAACATGGATGTGGATTTACATTATGTCTCCGCAGGACTTCCCATACATCCCTCTCTGTATAATCAATGACTGCTCTCCACTGATGCACTAAACGGTGAGCACGCTTTGTAGCGTTAGTACGGTGTATCTCCATTTCATTGTACTTGGATCTTCCACTGCTTTCTCCGCGACGCTCGCCGGAAACAATCAGGATGTTGGTGTTTTCTCTTGTATGCCTTAAATTGGACATGACCCCGCTTTGAACGTCTGCTTTCAGCGTCCCGCTGCACCACCGTCCTTGGTGGCATGTGCCTTTAGCCGGAAACTTATGTATTTTCCCTATCAATTCAAGATTTCGGATAACCGTGTTCGCCACATCAATTTTGAGATATGCACTGCACCATCGTCTGGCTAGATTCCCTGATTTTGCTGGAAATTTCATACGATACCCATATTCTTTCAACTGCTTTGTTAATTCAAAGTTTTTCGCAGCCTCTCGAAGTATCTGCTCTCTTAATCGTTCACTTTCAACCTGATTTTTTGTAAGACTACATGTTTGGATTGAGCCGTCTTCTCCTTCATATTCAATTGGATAAGAAGCTCCTACTCTGTATACCTCTCCCCAAAATCCATTAACTCGACGGGATATTCTTTTTGTAACTCCTTCGGCCTCTGCGAATGCTTTAACGTAGTTTTGAGTAGTTGGCCAATCCATCTTTCTGTCAGGATGTCCTCCGTCAATATCATGATGCCAAAGTTCGATTTTGGATTTGGGGACACCTAACTCCCTCAGCTTATAATATGCCGCCGTTGAATCCTTACCACCTGAGAACAAGATGATGATTAAATCATAATCTTCTAGCGGTAAGAGTTCCGGAAGAAAGATGCTTTTTTCATAATCTGTCTCATGCTTGCCTTCTCGCAGTGGTGTTATGATTTTTCTCTGACCATAAATGCTTGTTTCCTTATTACCGAATATAACTGGCATGCCCGGATAACAATCGGCATCTTTAATAATTCGAGGTAATATCACATGCATTCCTCCTTGATTGCTCTATACTACAATTGCATTGTTTGCGCCAAAGCGTCGCTTTTTATTAACTTCATAGCTAATCTCCATTTTTTGAATTTCTGATGCTCTCCAGATTCGTCATCGACCTTCCCTTACAGTATGCTTGATATTGGGCTGCAAGAGCTTTGTAGATATTTTTTTTATAATTGTTTAAACCAATTTTACAGATTGATTCGGTATGTATAATATATATAAATCTTATGTATAATCGAGGTGTGCTAGTTTATGCCCCATCAAAATAATTCTCATTTGAAAATTAGATTTCTTAGAGAAATAGCTGGCCTTGCTCTTGAGCAAGTAGCGTTATTGACACATCTTAATTACAACGAATATTGCTTATTCGAAGACAGCGGTGAGTTGTCCCTCTCCATTCAATATCGTCAACTGGCAGAGTTTTTTTCCATACCTGTTGTTTGGCTTTCTGACCCCACAATTACAAAAAATAAATTTGAAAGCCTCCTTAAGACTAGGGCTAATTTCTGTTTACCTCTTCCACTAGCTCAAAATATTGATCTGAAACTGGTAGGCGATAAATTATTTGTAATACGTAATGTACACCGATTATCTCAAGAACAAATGGCAAATGTGATAAATACCTCAAAACAAGAAATAGAGTTATGCGAAAAAGGCAAACATATGGTTAAAGATACTTTAACGATCGTCATTAAAATTTGGCAGCATTTAAAAATAGATCTCTCTATACTTTTTGATAATCACGTACCAATGAAGGAATATATCGATTACTATTTACGAGAAGTTCACTGCCTTGAATGTTTGTATTGCTTATATGGTTCCCATAATTTTTAAATGGTGACTACCAGACAAGGTAGTCACCATTTCTATTTTCTTAATATTTACTATTGCAGCCGATTCGAGCAACACGATTACAACTGTCGTTTTCTGTGTGGTGTTTACATTCATTATTTTTGCAATATAATTTCCTAGCCATTTTTACACACTTTCTTTATGCGCAGGCCAGTATACTTTCTCGCTCATTGGCAATAATGATTTTAATTTCGTTGACCATTTTTTCTGATAGCTTGTAATCATTACCACTACCGCAAGGAAATACTCTGCAGCCGGCAAGAAAGGCTTGGACATGAACGCTCATTGTCGTTATGCCGTATAATTCATCCGGTACATTTTCCACATCAATAATATCTTCTGCTATCGTCTTCCCCCTGCAATATTGGTATTGCTGATTTGTGGTATCAAACCGAGTCAATCCAACCAATACAACTGGAAAGTCGGTTCCACTTTCTTTAAATATTTTTTCAGGCAGTTTCAAAAGCTCGAAATATTTATCTGAGATAAATTTGTTCCATTTTCTATACCTGCCTGTTTGACGGTAGGTTATTCCCCCCTCCGCACAGCTTATTAATGTGCCTCCTGATTTCAAAAGCGAATAGGCCTTCATTATGTGTTCGATTCCTTGGCTGAATGGCGGATTCATTACAACCAGATCGAACTGTATTCCTGGTTCGTATTCCATGAAGTCCCCTTCGTATAATTCATCGCTCAATTCCTGAAGGTATTTCATATGTAATGGATTGATCTCTGCCGCATACAACTTTGCCTTTGGATGTCTTTTTCTTAAATAGCGGAGTAAATTTCCTTTACCAGCAGAAGGTTCCAATATATTGATAGCATCATCCTTACTATAGGGATTGAAATAATCAATAAATCTATTTACGCATTCGGGTGTCTCAAAAAAATCAGTGTCTTTTTTCCAATTGTAATAACGGCCTGTTTTAATTACTTCCCGTAGTTCTTTTTCTATTTCGTACTCAGCAACATGCGCTCCTGCTTTTCGATCCCATTTAGCGCCTAATGCTTCTAACACTTTATTGACTCGTTTATACAACTCGCTATCCATATGTTCTGGCAAATAAACAACATTACCCTGAATATCACACCGCCTTAATATGTCCTGAACATCTTGATCAA
>OHRD01000656.1_pt1 | contig 14826 bp, 10 predicted proteins | sample 1578371 | NCBI WGS metagenome assembly OHRD01 (sample SAMEA3879505, study PRJEB24766) | human gut metagenome | biome: human-associated habitat; feature: feces | place: USA | collected 1985/1987
AAAGAGACTGTTCTGGAAGAAAAGCAGGAGCAGGATCTTGCACTGGCGCAGGCAGAAAAAGTGCAGACGGATGCAGAGCAGAAAGTATCCGATATTCAGCAGCGGATCGCCGACAGCCAGACCAATATGGAAAACAGCAAGAATGAGATCATTTCTCTTCTGAACCAGCGGTCTTCCATTAAAGGAAAGCTGCAGCGCTATGATGCCATGACAGAACAGATCAATATCCGTATGTCAGAACTTAATCAGAAGCTGATCCAGATCCGCAGCGATGAGATGGGACAGGAAGAGCTGCTGGAACAGCGTAAGAAGGAGCTTCAGGAAGTAAGTGAGGAACTGAAGGCAAAGCTTTCTGAACGGGCAGAGATCGAGCAGAAGATCCAGGAGCTGCAGGCGTTCATCGCACGGTTCTCCGCCAACAAGTCCAAGTCCCGTCAGGCAACGTCCCGCCGCAAGCTGCTCGAGAAGATCGCCGTTGAGGATATGCCCGCCTCCAGCCGCCGCTATCCGTTTATCGGATTCGACATGGATCGGGAACTGGGAAAAGAAGTGTTACAGGTCAACGGCATTTCTAAAACCGTAGACGGCGTGAAGCTGCTGAACAATGTCAGCTTTACCCTGAGCCGTGCGGACAAAGTTGCCTTCATCGGTGAAAGTGAACAGGCAATCACCATGCTGTTCAAAATCCTGATGGAAGAAGAACAACCAGACGAGGGAACATTCAAGTGGGGCGTTTCCACTTCGACTTCCTACTTCCCTGTGGATAACTCTGTTTATTTCAACGACTGTGACCTTTCCATTCTGGATTGGATTCGACAGTATTCCAAAACAGATGAAACTGAAACCTATCTCCGAGGCTTCCTCGGCAGAATGCTGTTCTCCGGCGATGATATTTATAAGCCGGTCAAGGTCTTGTCTGGTGGGGAAAAAGTCCGCTGCATGTTCTCTCGAATGATGCTGTATCATTCTAACGTATTGCTGTTAGACCGCCCGACCAACCATCTGGATTTGGAAAGCATTACTGCTGTAAACAATGGCTTGACCGCATTCAAGGGCGTTGTCATTCTGTCCTCACACGACCACGAAATTTTGCAGACGGTTGCAAACCGCATCATTGAAATCACACCGGACGGCTGTCTGGACAGACAAGGCACTTATGAAGAATTTCTGGACTGGAAAAAGGAAAACCAGAAATAAATCTGCCCAACCCCATCATCAACCGGAAAAATAAAGGAGTATCAATTTCATGAAATCCAACCTCATTTGTATGTTGATTACCATCGTTGCATACTTGATTTTAATGATCGTAGTCGGCATTCTCGCATCCAAAAAAAATAAAGACACCAGCGATTTCTACTTAGGCGGCAGAAAGCTGGGGCCAATCGTCACCGCCATGAGTGCGGAAGCCTCTGATATGAGCAGCTACTTGCTGATGGGCTTGCCAGGTCTGGCACTGCTGACTGGGTTCGCCGATGTTGGCTGGACAGTCATCGGTCTGGCAATCGGTACATATCTCAACTGGCTATTCGTTGCAAAACGGCTGCGGATTTATTCCCAGCACAACGGCTCGATTACAATTCCAGACTTTTTCTCGAACCGCTATCACGATAACAAACATTTCCTGATGGGCATTTCTGCCATCATTATTCTGATTTTCTTTGTGCCATATACTGCATCTGGTTTTTCCGCCTGCGGAAAGCTGTTCCAGACGCTGTTTGGGATGAATTATCACGCTGCGATGATTTTAAGTGCTGTAATCATCATCGCCTATACCAGCATCGGCGGATTTTTGGCTGCCAGCACAACCGACCTGCTCCAGAGCATTATTATGACTGTTGCACTGGTCATGGTAGTTGTCTTTGGAATTGTCAAGGCTGGCGGTATTGACGTTGTCATGGAAAATGCAAAGGCTCTGCCGGGCTATCTTTCCTTCAACCACACCTATGATATTACAACCAATTCTGCAAAACCATACAGCATTCTGACCATCTGTTCTACCTTGGCTTGGGGACTTGGCTATTTCGGAATGCCGCATATTCTGCTGCGATTCATGGCAATTGAAGACAGCAAAAAAATCAAGACTTCTCGTAGAATTGCCTCTATCTGGGTTGTCATCTCCATGGGCATTGCCATTCTGATTGGTTTCATCGGAAAAACTCTGATGACCAACAGTACAATTTCCGTACTGGGCGACAATCCGGACAATTTCAGTGCAGAGTCTGAAACCGTTATCATGAAGATTGCAACGCTGATTAGTGAACATGGCGTTCTGGCAGCGTTGTTTGCTGGTCTGATTTTTGCTGGAATCCTTGCCTGCACGATGTCTACTTCAGACTCTCAGCTGCTGGCAGCATCCTCCAGTATGTCAGAAAACCTGCTGCAAGGCGTGTTCGGCATCAAGCTTTCGGAAAAGACTGCCATGCTGGCAGCACGTGCTGTTCTGCTGATTATCGCTGTGATTTCCATCGGTATCGCATGGAATCCAGACAGCTCTGTTTTCCATATCGTATCTTTTGCATGGGCTGGATTTGGTGCAACTTTTGGGCCTGTTATGCTGTGTGCCCTGTTCTGGAAGCGTTCCAACAAGTGGGGGGCTTTGGCTGGGCTGGTTGCTGGCGGTATCATGGTATTTGTATGGAAGTTCCTCGTTCGTCCGCTGGGCGGAGCATGGGATCTATACGAACTGCTGCCAGCTTTTATCGTGGCTCTGGCTGCCATTGTTATTGTTTCGCTGCTAACAAAAGCACCGGAACAGGAACTGGTAGAAGAATTTGAAGCTGTTCAGGCAGAATGCAAACGATAAATCAAGCATTCAAATCATTCTGAAACACAAAACACCGCTGCGGAGGTTGCAATGCCACCTGCAGCGGTGTTATTTTTATCGTTTTTCTGTTCTAATTAGTCAGCCAGCAACTGTTCTGCTGCTGCCAGCTTTGCACTGCATACAAAGACATCCATTGCCTTTTGCAGTTCTTCTTCGGTCGGGAATGTCGGAGAAATCCGGATGTTTTCATCTTCTGGGTCTACGCCATACGGGAACGATGCCCCTGCACCCGTCAGAACGACACCAGCATCCTTACAAAGCTGTACAATCCGCTTTGCACAACCCTTCTGATTGAAGGAAATGAAGTAGCCGCCCTTTGGATTCGACCAAGTTGCAATGCCCAAATCGCCCAGTTCCTTTTCCAGTGTGTTGACAACAATTGCAAACTTCGGAGCAATCAACGCCTTGTGCTTCTTCATGTGTTCCAGCAGATTTTCAAACTTACCGCCAAAGAACCGCAGATGCCGCAGCTGGTTCATCTTATCAAAACCAATCGTTGCAAAGCCCAGGGACTTCTTCAGGCTTGCCAAGTTTCTTTCGCTGGCTGCCATTACTGCAATTCCGCTGCCCGGGAAAGTAATTTTAGAAGTGGATGCGAACATATAGCAAATATCTTCGTTGCCAACCTTCTTTGCTTCTTCCAGCAGGTTTGCCTGTACCGGCGGATTGTCAACCAAATGGTGTACACAATATGCATTATCCCAGAAAATCCGGAAATCTGCTGCCTTCGGCTTCAGTGCTGCAAACCGCTTTACCACTTCATCGCTATATACAACCCCGCCCGGATTGGAGTACATCGGCACACACCAGATTCCCTTGATGCTGTCATCTTCTGCAACCAGCTTTTCTACGATGTCCATATCAGGGCCATCTTCGTTCATCGGCACATTGATCAGTTCCATGCCAAAGAACTGGGTTACTGCAAAATGGCGGTCATATCCCGGAACCGGACACAGGAACTTCACATGATCCAGTTTGCCCCACGGTGTACCGCCCAAAACGCCATTGGTCATTGCAACAGACATTACCCAGTACATAATGTTCAGGCTGGAGTTTCCGTATACAATAATTTCTTCCGGCTTTACGCCCAGCATCGGTGCAAAGAATGCCTTTGTTTCCGGCAGTCCATCCAAAACCCCATAGTTCCGGCAGTCCAGACCGTTTTCAGCCCGATAATCGCCCTTCTTCAGGCAATCCATCATACCCATGCTCAGTTCCAACTGTGCTGGTGCTGGCTTCCCTCTGGACATATCCAGTTTCAGATTTTCTGCCTGAAACTGCTTGTATGCCTGCTGACATTCTGCCTGAAATGCCTCCAACTCTGTACGACTTTTTTCCTGTAATCTCATTGTTTGCGTGTGAATTCCCGTCCGGAAATTCTACTCCTTTCTGCAATCTTCCATGTGCACGGTTTTTGTCGAACCCTGCAAATTTGCTACGGTCTTATTATAACATACCTTTCTCTCGCTTGCAAGTATTCGTGTAGAAAAAACAAAAATTTTAAAAAAAGAGAAAACAGCAGGTCTGTTTTCCAGCAAATCGACTGTTTTCTCTATGAAATCTTATTTTTACTCCGATGTTTTTTGTTCTTCTGCGGTACAAAGCTTAAAAATACCGCCGTCCAATGCATAAAACACACCGCCTGCATACTGACATTTTTCTGTCAAATCCCCGCAGGATAACTTTGCAGCCAATTCCGGCTTCATATATTGCTTCGCATACCGATAAATTTCCTGCCAGTGCGGCAAGGTAAAATCAGGGCGATACAAATAAAGCTGCTCAATCGGATACATCACCAGAATGCTGCTCCAAAACTGGCAGAACTGCTGCATCATCTCTTCCATCAAGTCTGACAGAATCGGGTCAAAGTCCTTACCTTCTGCACAGGCTGCAGTAAACAAATCCGGCAGCGTCATCGTTTCCAGCTTTCCGCCTGTCAGGTCATACAAGACTGGCGTTTGCTCCGCACTATAATACGGCTTTACTCGCTGCTGCAATGCAACTGGCGTCAGCAAGTCGCCCACAGTTTGATTTGGAGAAAGCGGCAATCCCTGCATAGAAATCGGCTTACCATTTAGGCATTCCATGGCATGCGAGCGACAGACGATAGAAACATAATAATCCGCCCCATCTGCACAGAATAACGCAACAATTTCCTGCTTTGGTTTCTGATACAGGCAATATACTGCCATAGACGGCAATGCATTTCCCCAGAAGACCGGAACGTGCAGGGCATCTCTCAATATCTGCTGCAATTCTGTCATTTGTTGTTCCTGCCTAGTTGCATCCGGAAAAAAATGCTGCAAGACGCTGGGCATCCATCCAACACCCAAGCCCAAAATTTGCGATTTCTCAATATAGTTGCTCTTCAAAATCTGGCGAACCGTTATAATCATTTGTTCCTGTATAGACGCCCATGAAGCCTGTATCACTGGAAACGGAATGCACTGCTTTTCCAGCGTATTCATGCCCAAGGTTGTCAGTCCAACCACCAAATGATTTCCCTGAATGGAAATACCAATCAGCAGCCAACGAGAAGGATGCACATCCATCAATAATTTTCTTCTGCCTTTTCCCTCCGAGGTTGGACAGGTTCCGATGTCTTCTAAAACGCCCTTTTCCATCATCTCATGAATCAGCAGCGTCACGGATGCTCTTGTCATATGCAGTTTGTTGGCAATCTCCACACGAGAAATTGCTCCGTATTGCTGAATCAGCTGCAATACCTGCAAATACATCCACTTTCGTTCCATCTGTCGGGCAATGACTGGTTTCCACATTGCGGATTCGCTCCCCCTCAATTCACAATTTCCTTTCTTTCTATTGATGCAATCTTTTATCGATTTAAATCAATACTATTATTTTAACAATTTCAACCGGATTTTGCAAGTTTCTGTGGAGACTTTCTGATGAAAATTTACATCTTATTGAAAAATAGGGAAAATGTTCATGTTTGCTCCGCCCTTTTTAGGTTAACATACTGAAAATCTGAATTAATAGCGGCATGGTTGCCATGGAAAGAATGGTTGTTGCCGCAAAAATTTGAGAAGCATAAATGTCATTTAAGCCATGTACTTGACATTGCAGTGTACACATTGCAGCAGCCGGTGCAGCTGTCAGCAACAAAACAACCGTCCGCACTTCCATAGATACAAACGGCAGGCAGAGGCACATTGCCATAACTGCCAGCGGAATCACCAGCAATTTCACGAAGCTGACCCAATAAATCCGCTTTGTACACAATGCTCCCAGCAAATTCGCCTGTGCCACGCTGACACCCGATGCAATCATCGCAAGCGGTGTATTCAAGTCGGAAATATAGCCCATAGTATCCATCAGCAAGCCCGGCATTGGAAGCTGTACAAAATACAGAATCAACCCAATGGCGATACCGATAACCGTTGGTCTGTGTCAGCTGCATGACACCGTGTGTCCACGAGAACAAGAAGAAAATCGTCAGAAACGCAGTGACATAGAAAACACCCTCTGCCCCGAACAGTGCACTTGCCAGCGGAATGCCCATGAAGCCGCAGTTGCTATATGTTGCAGAAAATCGCTCAATCGGTGCTAACTTTCCGACGGATTTTCCACGGAAACACAGCATGGAAATCAAAATGGCGATGACATAAGAAGCTGCCGCCAGCACAAACGTCAGCAGCAAATTCACAACCAGACGGGAATCATATTCCTCCTCTAAGTAAGCATGCACGATGATGACTGGCGTTACAATTTCCAACACGACATTGGAAAGCTGCTTGCCGCCCTCTCGGCTGACAATGCCGGTGTAGTATGCAATCATTCCGACCACATTCAGAATGAGCATAATAATTGCCTGCTGTAAAATAATTCCTGCCATATGTTCGTACTCCTTTTTTTTGACAGCCGAACGACTGCCATTCTCCAAAATAAGAACCGCCCGTTTGGTGATGGAGAAACAGGCGGTCACTTCCTTGATAGTATAGCATGGTGGTTTTTAGATTTTATAGATTTTGTATAAACATTGGTTGAATTTGCAGTCCACCCAAAGCCGCTGCAACGGTGTCGGAAATCTGGGTAAAATCAGCCACCAAAGACGATGGTTTCTTGACGGGAGCATCCTGCCGCAGCGGTACGAAATAATAATTTTTCGTATTCAACAGCAAGCCCAGATTTTTCGCCGATGCCCGCAAAGCGTCATTGGTTGCCAGAGCCAGAATAATTGGCTTTTCGTTCCGCAGCATGGATTTCACTGCCATGGTCACGGTGGTATCCGTGATGCCCATCGCCAATTTTGCCATGGTGTTGGCGGTGCAAGGGGCAACAAGCAACGCATCCAAGCGGTCTTTTGGTCCTAACGGTTCTACATCTGAAATCGTCAACAGGGCAGGTTTTCCACAAATCTGCTCCAATTTTTTTCGTTGTTCCACAGCTTTCCCAAAACGGGTATCAATGCTAGCGGCATGTTCTGAGAAAATCGGCGTTAAGCTGTAACCTGCCGCCACCAGTCGTTCTGCCTCTGCAAACGCAGCAGAAAAGGTGCAAAACGACCCTGTTACCGCAAATCCAATGCGTTTACCAATTGTTTCCTTCATCTGCGAGTCCCCTCTCCTGTAAAATATGGAAGATGGTTTTCGCAATGATTGCTCCAGCGGTTTTCGGTGCAGTGATTCCCGGCAGCCCCAACGCCCAGACTACCTGACGATGCAGGCGTTTTGCAGCATCAAAATCCGTTCCGCCCGGTTTCGATGCCAGGTCAATCACCAGTGCATCTGGTTTCATGTTGGACAGGGCTGTTTCGTCCAGCATCAGGACTGGAACGGTGTTGCAGAACCAGTCAAATTTCCCTGCACGGGCAGCAATTTCAGACGGATGCATCCATTTCAGACCATTTGCAGCACAGCGTTCCGCATCTTTGCAACTGCGAGCCGCAACGGTGACATCTGCTTTCAAGCCCTGCAAACGCTCTGCCATGATTGTTCCGATTCTGCCGTAGCCGATGACGAGAACAGAGCTGCCGCAGAGTACTGTTTCCCGTTCTGAGATGGCAATTTGAATTGCTCCCTCTACAGTTGGAACGGCATTTGCCAGACAGAGTTCCTCCCGCTGAAAATAATCGCAAAAACACAGTTCTTGTTCTTGACACATCCGGCAAACAGCTTCGGGGAGTACGCCGCCGCACACCAGACCGCCTTTTTTCACATGGGACAGCAATTCGGGCAGCGACAAGTTCCCATTTTTGGACGGCACAGATTCGGCTGTCGTGTGAATGGGCAGGATGAGAACGTCAAATTCTGGTAATATTTCAGAATCTGACTGAGAAAATCCGATTGTCGTCACGGAAAGCTGCGGCGACTTGGCAAGTTTTTGGGCGGCATATTGTTGGCGGCGGTCACCGCCAGCCACCAAAATTTGCAGCAATTGTTGCATCTTGCATTCCCTCCTTTTGTTCCGGATTTTCGCCCATTCTCAAAGAATGGGTGTACTTCATTTTATGCAGGCAGGAGAAAAGGGGTGAACAAAAAGGGCACACTTCTTGCGAAGTATGCCCTCTTGTTTCCGCAATCCAAATTCTTTACTTGTAAAGATTTTGTCCAATCCCACTTGTAATTGAATGGATGACTTCCTTAAATTTTATCTGTTTTCTTCGGAAGATGATTCGGAATCAGAGATTCTTACTTTCTCTTCTTGGAAACCAGAGCAACACCGCCGATTACTGCGATTGCTGCAACAGCACCTGCAACCGGAATCATGCTGCCAGTCTTCGGAGAGCTGGTAGAACCAGTGTTCTTCTTAGTGGTCTGCTGAGCTGCCTTCGTTGTGGTGGTCTTAGTTACGCCAGTACCGCCAGTAACGTTGGTAGCACTGGTGTTACCAGTATCCTTGGTGTCTTCTGTGCCGCTAACTTTGCTTGTAGCAGTTGTAGTAGCGGTTGTAGTTGTAGTGGTCGGCTTAGCAGTAGAGGTTGTAGTAGTTGTTGTGGTTGTCGGCTTAGCAGTTGTGGTAGTTGTGGTGGTAGTAGCCTTTGTGGTGGTAGTTGTGGTAGTAGTTGTAGTAGTAGTGGTTGTAGTAGCTTCAGTTGTGGTGGTCTGTACGCCTTCGATCTGGATATAACCCTGAGAAGGAGCACCAGTTACAACTTCACTACCGTGAGTAACCTTCGGAACATAAGCACCATCATAAGACCGTTCCAGTCCGTCGATGTAGTAGATGTCACCCGGCTGTGCATTTTCTGTTACCTTAAAGGTAATGTTGATAACAGGATCATCGCCAGTTACATAGGTCGGACCATCGCCTGTCGGAGTGGTTGCATAAGTAATCCATCCGCCGATACCAGCCGGATTCAGCTGGAAGCCAGAACCACTTACCTGAATACCATCAGTAAACATAGCGTTTGCAATGCTTCCGCCAGATACGCACTTAGAATAAGTGAGTTCGTCTGTGCTCCACTGCAGACCAAATGCGATAGAGTCCCAACCGTCTGTGTTGCCATAAATGCTAACCGGAACAGTTACCAGATAATTGCTGCTCTGCAGTTCATCCATTGTAACAGTAACCTGTCCAATAGAAGGAGTATTTACTGCCTGTGCTGGGACAGCAGTGAAAACAGCGGCAGAAGTTGCAACTACTGCTGCTGCGGAAACAGCTGCCAGTGCCTTCTTAAATGTACTTTTCATTTTTCTATTTTCCTTTCAAATATAAATTATGCGGTGTCCGGTGTCCCAGACACCGCACTTTTACCTTATCTGTAATTTTAATGTTTAGCCTTCGTACCAGATAGAACCTTCCAAAGACTTCAGGGACGGAATCACATCCGGCCATGTCGGTTCCTGACCTGCTGCAGTCTTTGCAGTGTAAGTCAGAATGTATACAGCATCTTCAGTTGTCATCAACTTATTTCCATCATTCTTGCCTGCCTTAGATTCTGTATCTACATCAGCCAGGAAGAATGCAAACTTATTCAGATTTTCATCTTCATTGAAGACAATGCCTTCCTGACCAGCTGCAATCTTTGCAGTATAAGTCAGAACTGCAACTGCATCCGGTACGTCTACCAGACCGCTCAGGTCGGTATCGCCCTTAACGCCAATGTATACAGTCGGATTTACCGGAGCTGCAACCGGTTCAGCATCTGCCTTTGTCGGGTCAGTGAAGTAAGCGTTTACTTCTGTTACGCAGTACGGCTTGCCTTCTGCATCGAAGATTTCCTTCGGTGTGGTCTTGTCGAGGGTAACTGCACCCAATTCCAGAGCATTGAAGTGTGTACCATCTTCGTCCACGATATCGAACTTGCTGAACAAGTCAGACGGCTTCAGTTCCCGTTCATCTACGGAGAAGTAGAAGTTTGTCGGGTTTACTTCCACTTCCAGTGTGGTTGTACCAACTGGAGTGATTGTGCCGGTGTTTGTTGTGGTGGTAGTCGTTGTGCTTGTGGTTGTGCCGGTTGTGGTAGTTGTAGTAGTAACATTAGACATCTTTACAATGAGGCTACCATCTACATATTCTGCATTGATCTTGGTGTTGTTTGTGCCAACCCAGTCAAGCAGCTTGCCGTCCTTGTTGTTCAGCTTTTCCCGTTCGAAAACAAGCGGGAATTCGTAATAATAACCATATTCGTCATCCTGCTTCAGTTCCAGATTGTTTGCTTCTGCAATTTTCTCAACAGTTGCTTCGTCCGGAATGTTGTAGTACAGAGAGAGGAATACATCGCCATCTGCGAAGTCACCACTCTTAACCATCTGCTTACCGGAGGACGGAACGCCCCAGCTCAGACCCTTCGGGTTTGCTTCCCACTTACCGAGGTTTACGAATGCATCTGCTGCTTCGTACAGCTGATAAGCATCCTTCAACAACGCCAGTGTCGGAGTACCTTCTGCATCCGTCTTGAATGCAACGGTGATACCTTCGGTATCCGGTACATTGTACAGGTTCAGCGGAATTTCTGCATATTCCTGACCCGGTGTTGCGAAGATCTTCTGACCGTTGTTAACTGCCATTGTCGGTTCATTACCAACAACCAGTCCATTGGTTGTGGTGGTCGTCGGTGCTTCGCTAGAGGTTGCAGGAGCTGTTGTTGTATCAGCAGCAGCAGTTGTTGTTACTGGTACAGTTGTTTCAGAAACAGTTGTTGTTGTTTCTGCTGCAGAAGTAGTTGTTGTAGCGGTTGTAGTTGCAGTTGTTTCCTTTGCATCGCCAACCTTAATGGTCAGGAAGTTGGACTTGTCTTCCAAGCCAGTCGGATAAATGGTTTCTACCAAAGACTTGCCATTTTCCTTGTAAGCACGAACCATACGGTTCATCTTCAGGATGATAGACTGATTGTCTTCGATGTAAGGAGAACCAGATTCTGTATCAAAGTTTACATAGTAATAGCCATCCGGTGTATCCTTCGACATCGTAACATCAAATGTCATAATCGGATAAGAATCAGACTTGCCATCCAGCCACTTTGTTCCATTATCTTCACCGTACTGCATTCTGATCATATCGTTGTCGCCATTGATAACCTGTCCTTCTGGAGTGGACGAGTCATAGTTATGGATGACACCGTGATATGCAAACATCGGATATGCACCCGGCTGTGTGCCCTGCTGCGGTACCTGGAAGTCATAAGTCGCTGTGTTGGTTTCTTCATCCACAGTCAGATCCAAAGTAAATTCCTTTGTAGTCTTGGAACTTTCTACCGGAACGATTACCTTGCTGTCAGGCGACTTGTACTGACCTTCTGTATAGTATGTGCAGGTGAACTTGATCTTGTTCGGACCAGCGGAATAAACTGGTGTACCTGTGCACGGTTCTACTGCTGTTTCATTGGTTACAACTCTCCACAGCGGTGTGAAATAACCATCACCCTTCTTCGGGCTGTGGGTGATTTTTGCCAGTGAGAACGGTCTTAAGGTTGCATTAAATTTAGTACCATCAGACAATTCATAAGTTTCCATCGGGATTACGCTGGTATAGTCATCTTCAGCAAACCGCATGTATTTGTAGTTAGAAGCCTGCCACTTCATACTGATTGTCGAGACAAAGTCATCGTCTGTCATCTGACCATCTGCCTTGATGTAAGCAGCAGCCTTAAAGGTATAATCTCCCTTTGCAAGGTCATCTCTAGAGATTTCTACCAAGTTCTGTGCTGGATTGCTATCACTTGCTGGTGCATGCAGATTATCCGGTGCCTTGCGGATCTGGTAAACTGCATTCGTTAGAGTACCGTGATCGCCTTCTGTTGTTGTCTGAATTGCAAGTGCTGGAAGAGCAGCCATTGGCAATGCAGAAACAGTCATAGCAACCGCAGCAACTAGAGAAGCAATTCTCGTTCGTTTCTTCATGTTTCTTTTTCCTTTCTTTGCATAATGCAATTAAAATGTGCTATCATTCGGCAAGAGAAGGATCTCTTCCGAAGTTAGAACCAAATTAAAAAAATGGGGAATGATTAAGCTTCTGGAGTGATCGGCAGATCCTGATAACCATCCACGTTCAAAATGAACTTCATCAGATAAGTGGTATCCTTATCGTCGACATTGCTATCCAAATAAACGTTCATGTTCTTTACAGCCTGATCACTTGCAGTGAGCACACCAGCCAGATACTTATTCAGTGTAATTGCATCTGTCAGATCAACCTTACCGTCCAGATTTGCGTCACCATAGTTGATATCACTTTCTGATTCGGTTGTGGTTTCCTTGGTTTCGGTCGTAGTAGAATCAGAACCAGTTGTAGTTGTTACAGCGGTTGTTGTTTCGCTATCGCCAACAACTGTTACAGAACCATCGCTGACAACGGTATCATAGCTGGAAACTGTTCCATCTTCCGCAATGCTTGCGAACACGATCTGATCATTCTTTGTGCCAGAACCTGGAGTGGTTTCCCGATCGATCGGCTGAATCTTAAAGTCAGAAACATCGCCAACCTTTGCACTTTCGTTGACTGTACCTGTAATGGTCAGGAACACGCCGTCCTGCTTTACCATATAAGCACTGTCTGTTAAACCAGTAGAATAGATGACATCAATGACACCAGCGGCTGAAAAATTGCTGTCAAAGCTCGGTGCTTCGCCAGCAAACGCAGATTCCTGATCATCCGCACCAGTCTGTGCAATTGTACCAGCAGTCACACCAGTAACGGTTACAATGCTGCTATCATAAGCGAGAGAAAATTCGCAGCCGCCGACCCCAGTAGACGGAACATCCTTGAGGGAAACAGCCAGCGTAAATTCAGCCCCTGCCTTTGCAGAAACCTTTTCCGCAGAAATGCCGATTTCTCCTGCTGCAAATACCGGATTGAATGCCAATGCAGACGCAGCCATTGCCATTGCCAGAATACCTGCCATTGTTCTTTTTGTTTTCATTGTTTTCCTCCTTCTTTCTCGTATGCAAGCCCTTGCGATGGCCGCATACCTTTCCCGATGAAATAAAGTTCAATACATTCTCGTATTTTTCAGAGCACATGAAAAGCCCCTAATGGAATTAGTACTATTATAGAATATTCCCACAGAAATGTCAATACATATTCAAAGTTTTTGTACAAATTCCAACAAGAACCGTTGGTGAAATTGTACAAATTACCAAAGAACAAGGGCATCCTGCACGAATTTCGAGATTCATACGAAATTCCTCAAAAACAAGAACGTCTGCGAAACGATTTTATGCCATGATTCCAGCACTTCCCCAAGTGTATCACTGCATATTCTGCAAGCCGTTCCGCCGTTTCACCGGCAGTTTTTTTCATTGACGTTATCGCCCTCCCCATTTCCAAAACAAATCACGCAGAAAGACAGCCTGCGTCCTCATGTTCAAGCAGTTTCTCCGCCGCAACATAAGAAATGTGTCTGCAACGCACATATTTATTATACCGTAATGAGGAACAAATGTAAAGAGAAAACTTGAATTTTTAGTAAAAATACATAAATGTTTTCATGTTTTCTGGTCGTTTTGACCAAAAACAAATTCTAAAAAGCGAAAAAGGCATAGCAGAAATGAATCTGCCATGCCTCTTGCAGCAGCGGAATATCCGCTGAATGGATTTAATTGGTTTTATACCAGCTGAATCAGAGCCATTTCAGCCGCATCCCCACGACGTGGGCCGGTCTTAATGATTCTGGTATAGCCGCCCTGCCGATCTGCATAGTTCGGTGCGATTTCATCGAACAGCTTCTTGGCAACGCTTTCCTTTGTGACATATGCCATAACCTGACGCTTCGAATGTAAGTCGTTGGTCTTTGCGATGGTGATCATCTTTTCTGCAACCGCACGTACTTCCTTTGCACGTGTAACGGTGGTTTCAATCTGTCCGTTTTCCAACAGGAAAGTAACCATTGCACGCAGCATAGCCTTTCTGTGGTCGGTTGTTCTGCCCAGTTTTCTGCTACCCGGCATCGTGTTTCACTCCTTTATCGTTGCATGATAAGCACGCTATCATGTTCCTTGTTCTTCGTTTCAGTCTTCGTCAGAAGACAGGTCAAACCCCAGTGACTGCAGTTTTTCCCGCACTTCGTCAAATGATTTCTTGCCGAGATTCCGAACCTTCATCATTTCTTCCTCGGACTTATTGATCAGATCGTCTACCGTATTGATGCCCGCACGCTTCAAGCAGTTGAAGGACCGCACTGATAAGTCAAGTTCCTCAATGGTCATCTCCAGGATCTTTTCCTTACCTTTCTCGTTCTTTTCCACAAGAACTTCCGTTATGCTCGATTCATCGGAGAGATCGACAAACAGTTTCAGATGCTCGTTGAGGAGATTGGCTGCCTGTGATATTGCTTCCTTTGCAGAGATCGTACCGTCTGTCCAAACCTCCAGGGTCAGCTTATCATAATCGGTAACCTGTCCAAGCCGTGTGTCCTCGACCTGATAATTTACCTTTAATACAGGAGTATAAATACTGTCAACTGCGATCACATCAATGGGCGAATTTATCATTTGCTTATTGCGTTCCGCAGACACATAGCCTCTGCCCCGGTCGATGACGATTTCCATATAAAGCTTTGCATCTTTTCCCAGGGTTGCAATGTGCATGCCTGGGTCGAG
>OHRD01000663.1_pt1 | contig 14726 bp, 8 predicted proteins | sample 1578371 | NCBI WGS metagenome assembly OHRD01 (sample SAMEA3879505, study PRJEB24766) | human gut metagenome | biome: human-associated habitat; feature: feces | place: USA | collected 1985/1987
CCACGTGCATATGGCTGCGCACCTGTTCCCACGGCACGACGAAGCCCGCGCCGTGGGAGCAGAAGACCGAATCGGCAGGGTTGTCCAAGTCGTGCTCCGGCTCATAGCCGATGGCCGCGATCACCTCCTGCGCGTTATGGCAGGGGCGGTAGCCGTCCAGCGTCAGGCTCAGATGTCCCCGGCCCCGGCTGTAGCTCACCACCTCCATCGGGTAGCTGCGCATGGCTGCCACCGGCGCAAAGCCGGCGAGAACGACCGTCTGGCCGTCGGGGGCGGTCTCAGGCGGGTCGAAGCTGCCCTCCATCCGCTGGATGTCGCTCATGGCCCGGCCAATATTCTCCGCAGGCACTTCCAGCCGGAAGGAATACCACGGCTCGAGGAGCTGGGTCTTTTTGATCTGCTCTGCCATCATCAGGCCCTGCCGCACGGCGCGGTAGGTGGCCTGACGGAAGTCGCCGCCCTCGGTGTGCTTGAGGTGGGCGCGGCCCGCGATGAGGGTGATCTTCATGTCCGTCAGCGGTGCGCCCATGAGGACGCCGACGTGCTGCTTTTCTTCCAGATGGGTCAGCACGAGGCGCTGCCAGTTCTTGTCCAGCTCCTCTTCCCGGCAGTCGGCGGCAAACTGCATCCCGCTGCCCCGGGGCAGCGGCTCCAGCTTCAGGTGGACCTCGGCGTAGTGGCGCAGCGGCTCATAATGGCCCACGCCCTCGATGGCCTCCGTTATCGTTTCCTTATATAGTATGCCGCCGGAGTCGAATTCCACGTCCAGCCCATACCGCTCCGCCAACAGGCTTTTCAGCACCTCGAGCTGGATCTCGCCCATGAGCTGGACGTGGATCTCGCCCAGCGTCTCGTTCCAGACGACGTGGAGCTGCGGCTCTTCCTCTTCCAGACGGTGGAGCTTGCCCAATGCGGCATGAACATCCGCGCCCTCGGGCAGACATACCCGATAGCTCAGCACCGGTTCCAGCACAGGGAGGTCGCTGTCCCGCTCGGCGCCGAGTCCGGTGCCGGGGCGGGCCTTGGTCAGGCCGGTGACGGCGCAGACCTGTCCCGGCCCGATGGCCTCTGCCAGTGTATACTTTGCACCCGAATAGAGCCGCAGCTGGTTGGCCTTTTCGGCCCAAGGCTCTCCGTCCGCTTCGCCGGTGAGCTGGGCCTTGACCTTCAGCTCCCCGCCCGTGACCCGCAGCCACGTCAGCCGCTCGCCCCGCTCATCCTGCGAGACCTTGAACACCCGGGCACCAAAGGCTTCCAGCGCCGGGGCGGCACGGGTGTATCTGTCAAGCCCCTCCAGCAGCTCATCCACACCCTGCAATCCGCCTGCGTTTTCCCGCTGAAGGGCCACGCCGAACCAGCAGGGAAAGACGTGCCGCCGGGCGATGGCGGGGATGATGTCCTCCGCCGTCAGGCCGCCTGCGTCCAGCATCGTCTCCATCAGGCGCTCGTCGCAGAGGGCCAGTGCCTCGTCCCGTTCGGCCTGCTCTGCGCCGAAATCCACGAATCCGTCGCCCAGACGGCGGGAAAGCTGCCCCAGAAGGGCTTCTTTCCCCGGGCCGGGCAGGTCCATCTTGTTGAGAAAGACGAAGGTGGGGATATGATACCGCCGCAGCAGACGCCAGAGGGTCTCGGTGTGGCTCTGGACGCCGTCGGTGCCGCTGACGACCAGCACCGCGTAGTCCAGCACCTGCAGCGTCCGCTCTGTCTCGGTGGAAAAATCCACATGGCCGGGGGTGTCCAGCAGAGTGATGCCGGTGCGGCCCGTCTTCAGCAGGGCCTGCTTGGAAAAGATCGTGATGCCCCGCGCTTTTTCCAGCGTGTCGGTGTCGAGGAAGGCGTCCTTGTTGTCCACCCGGCCCAGCCTGCGGATGCTGCCTGCACGGTAGAGCATTGCTTCGGAGAGAGTGGTCTTGCCGGAGTCCACATGGGCGAGGATGCCCACCACCAGCTGTTTTTCGCTTTTTTCTGCCATGTCTTCCGCCCTCACACTGCGCCTGCGATGAGGCTGATGATGAGCAGCGCTGCGCCCAAGAGCAAATTCGAAAGCATACTGCAATAGATGCGTTCCTCCGGCTCCAACTCCTCGAAGGAGACGATGCGCTCGTCCGCAAAGTCCACGATGGACTTGGTGGCGTGGAGCTTCTTCTTTTTGCCCATGTCCTTGAACTCCTCGCCCAGATGGTGGACGGTCACGCCGTCCAGACGGAGGTAGTTCACCCACGCCCACGCCAGCAGCACGACGCCCAGCAGCAGGGCCGGGGCCTGCCACATAGTGAATCTGCCGTCGCTGACGTAGCGGTCCCACAGCAGCATCAGGACGGCCACGACCGACACCCGGGTGACGGATTTATACAGAACGGGGCGGAACATATATTTTTGATACATCGAGATCAGCTTTTTCATCCAAGGACGCTCCTTTTATAGAAGTAACATTCTTTTTTATTGTAGCATGATTTTGTGAAAAAAGATAGCCGCTTTGCGTTTTCCGACTTTCGTTGTATCCATCTTTCGTCCCGCAAAAGTACGACTTCTTTTCATTCTTTACCGTTTTTTTGCCGTCATTTTTCAGAGAAAAGCATCCGTTACTATTTTGTTTTTATTTTAGGGCTGTATGTCATTGACTTCTTTTGCCCACAATGTTAGAATACGAAAGGTGCGGCCCCGGGCGCTTTGTGCGTTTTGGCACCCGGAGCGCACCGTTTTTTGCATTTAGGATAGGAAAAAAGGAAAACAATATCTCGGAGGAGCGTATCTCAATGAACATCGATTTTGAGTCCCGCAACATCACCCGCCGCAGCTTCCTGAAGGGCGCCGGCGTCGTGGGTGCCGCCGGCCTGCTGTCCGCCTGCGGCGGCAGCAAGTCCAACAACTCCGGCAGCACGGCTGCTTCCGGCGTGGAGGCCCCCAACTCCACCGGTGCCACTCCCCTCAAGGAGTACATTTCCTGGGAGTCTGCCAACCGTGAGATCGAGAGCTGGAACCTGCTGTACAGCCAGACCCTCAGCGACGCCAACGTCGTCACCAACCTGTGGGACGGCCTGATGAGCTTCGACTGCTACGGCAAGCTGGTGCCCGCCATCGCCACCAGCTGGGAGGCCAACGAGGACTCCACCGTCTGGACCTTCCACCTGCGCGACGACGTGGACTGGGTGGACTGCAACGGCGAGGTGAAGGAGCACATCACCGCCACCGATTTTCTGGTCGGTCTGGAGTGGGTTCTGAACGCCTCCAAGAACGAGGCCAACAACACCTCCATGCCCACCCTGTACATCGTGGGCGCTGAGGAGTACTACGAGAAGACCAAGGATATGGGCGCTGCCGCCGCCGACCTGCACTATCAGGATATGCTGGACGCAGGCGTGGGCATCGAGGCTCCCGACGACTACACTCTGGTGTTCACCTGCAAGGACCCCTGCCCCTACTTTGACACTGTGGCCTCCTACACCAGCTTCTACCCCGCCTCTCAGGCGCTGATCGACGAGCTGGGCATCGAGACCTTCCGCGGCTGCGACAACACCAATATGTGGTACTGCGGCCCCTACATCGTCGAGGAGTATATTCAGGGCAACACCAAGAGCTATATCCCCAACCCCCACTACTACGATGCTGCCAACGTCAGCCGCTTCGAGCGTCTGACCGTGACCATGATCTCCGATCAGGCCATCGCATTCCAGCTCTACCAGAACCGCGAGCTGGACGAGATCGACCTGAACGAGAGCACCATCACCACCATCACCTCCGACCCCAACAACGAGTACAACAGCCAGCTCTGTGAGAAGCGCGCCCGCCCCTCTGCCTACGCCATGCACTTCAACTACCAGAAGAACAACGCCGACGGCACCCCCGATGTGAACTGGAACAAGGCCATCGCCAACACCGCTTTCCGTCAGTGCTTCTACCGCGGCCTGAACCTGAAGGCATGGTTCTCCCGCTACAACAAGATCAACCCCCTGAAGTGCGAGAACGACTACTACACCATGAAGGGCCTGTGCTACAACACGCAGGGCGCTGAGTACACCACTCTGGTGGCCAAGGAGATGGGCTTCGACACCGAGAAGTACGATGGCGAGACCATGATCCGCCTGCGTGCCAACGGCGGCGACATCTCTGCCCTGAAGAAGCAGGCCATGGAGGAGCTGAGCGCCATCGGCGTCACCTTCCCCGTCAAGGCCACCTACTTCATCATCGCCAGCAGCACCTCCGCACTGGACAACGCCACCATCCTGAAGCAGTGCTTCTCCGACAGCTTCGGCGACGACTTCATCAAGCTGGACGTCCAGACCTACGTTTCCAGCCTGACGCAGGAGGTCCGCACTCCTCAGCTCCAGAGCTTTGTCATCAACGGCTGGAGCGCCGACTTCGGCGACCCCATCAACTTCCTCGGTCAGGAGACCCTCCACGACGACAACGCTTTCTACTCTCACTACTACTCCAACATCGCCCGGGTGGCTGAGGCTCCTGCTGACTACCAGAAAGATCTGATGGACGCTTTCGAGCAGTACACCGATCTGGTCAATGCCGCCAACGCCATCGTCAACGACACCGACGCCCGCTACGAGGCCTTCGCCAAGGCTGAGGCCTATATGCTGGAGAACGTGCTGGTCAGCCCCACCTACTACGACATCGCATGGTCCCTGACCCACGCCAACGAGTACAGCAAGATCAACGCCATGTACGGCGGCTGCAACTACAAGGCCGTCAACTGGGAGACCAGCGAAGAGGCCTACACCACCGTCCAGTACGAGCAGTTCGCCAAGGCATTCGACCAGGCTTCTCAGGGCTGATCCGGCGCGAAAAGTCATACAATTTCAGCTTACGCATGAAACATTTTCATTTTCATATGTCTGCTGAGTCAATAAGATTCAATCCGTATCAGAGTGGTTTTTCTTGACTTCCCGGCGATGGGATGATAGAATACTTGCAACCGATACGGATTCTGCAAAGGCGCAGAAACAGGTCATTAAAAATCTGTCTCTGCGCCCTTTTTGTACCCATTTTTACTCTGTGGGAGAGTAAACTGGTACTATTGGGATAGAGAAACGGAGCGCGCAGAGCCGTACCAGCGATTACAGGAGGGAAAGAATATGTACCACGATTTTGAGTCTCACGCCATCACCCGCCGCAGCTTCCTCAAGGGCGCAGGCGCTGTGGGCGCAGCCGGTCTGCTGGCCGCCTGCGGCGGCAGTTCCTCTTCCAGCACTGCTGCCAGCGCCTCCTCTGCATCCTCTGGTGCAGCGGCCTCCGGCAAGGGCCTGAGCGAGCTGTTCACCTACGAGACCTCCGGCCGCGAGATCGAGAGCTGGAATATGCTCTACAGCCAGCAGGCCATCGACTTCAACGTCACCACCAACCTCATCGACGGCCTCATCGGCTTCGACAACTACGGCAAGCCCGTCCCCGCCATCGCCAAGAGCTGGGAGCACAACGAAGACTCCACCGTCTGGACCTTCCACCTGCGGGATGACGTGGACTGGGTGGACATCAACGGCGAGGTGCAGGAGCATCTGACCAGCAAGGACTTCCTCACCGGCTTCGAGTGGGTGCTGAACGCTAAGAAGAATCAGGCCTCCAACACCTCCATGCCCTCCACCACCGTCGTGGGCGCAGCCGACTACTATGACAAGACCTATGCGATGGACGACGCAGCCGCCGCGGCCCTGACCTACGACGATATGATGGCCGCAGGCGTCGGCATCGATGCACCGGACGACTACACCGTCGTCTTTACCTGCCTGAACCCCTGCCCCTACTTCGACACCGTGGCTTCCTACGTCTGCTGCTACCCGGCCCCTCCGGCTCTGGTGGAGAAGCTGGGCGTCGAGGGCTTCCGCGGCGTGGACTACACCCAGCAGTGGTGCTGCGGCCCCTACCTCATCGAGGAATTTGTGGCCGACAACTCCAAGCGCTTCATCCCGAACCCCCACTATTATGCAGCAGACGAGTGCACCCGCTTCGAGCGCGTGTCCCTGAGCATGATCACCGACCTGACCGTGGGCTATCAGCTGTACCAGAACCGTGAGCTGGACGAGCTGGAGCTGAGCGAGAGCACCCTGACCACCATCACCTCCGACAGCTCCAACGCCTACAATGACCAGCTCTGCGAGAAGCGCCCCACCAAGTACGCCTACGACTTCCACTTCAACTTCAACTGCCTCAACTCCGACGGCACCCCCAACGAGAACTGGAACAAGGCCGTGGCCAACCGGGCGTTCCGCCGCTGCTTCCAAGAGGGCCTGAACCTCATCCCCTACTACGCACGCTTCAACAAGATCAACCCCCTCAAGTGTGAGAACAACTACTACACCATGAAGGGCGTCTGCTACAACTCCAAAGGCACCGATTATGTTGATCTGGTGGCCAAGGAGCTGGGCATCGACGGCGAGAAGTACGACGGCGAGACCATGATCCACCTGCGCAAGTCCACCGCCGACTCCATCGCCGCCCTCAAGAAACAGGCCATGGACGAGCTTTCCGCCGTCGGCGTCACCTTCCCGGTGAAAGTCCCCTTCTTCTTCGTGGCCGGCAACACCGTCCAGCAGGACAACGCCACCGTCCTCAAGCAGTGCTTCACCGACAGCTTCGGCGACGACTTCATCCAGCTGGAGCTTGGCACCTACGTCTCCAGCCTCGCCAAGGAGGTCCGCATCCCCAAGCTGCACGGCTTCGTCATCAACGGCTGGGGCGCAGACTTCGGCGACCCCATCAACTTCGTGGGTCAGGAGATCCTGCATGACTCCAACGCCTACTATGCCGTCAACTACTCCAACATCCCCCTCGTGGCGGAGAATCCCGCCGACTACCAGAAGGAGCTGGTAGAGGAGTTCGAGCAGTTCACCGACCTCGTCAACGCCGCCAACGCCATCGTGGACGACACCGATGCCCGCTACGAGGCCTTCGCAAAGGCCGAGGCCTACATGATCAACAACTCGTTGGCCGTCCCCTGCTACTACGACGTCCACTGGTGCCTCACCCACGTCAACGAGTACACCAAGATCAACGCCATGTACGGCCCCTGCAACTACAAGTACATCAACTGGGAGACCAGCGAGGACGCCTACACCACGGCCCAGTACGAGGAGTTCGCCAAGGCATTCGATGCGGCAAAAGCTTAACTTTTTCTGAACTTTTTCCCCGCCGGGATCTCCTGTCCCCGGCCTATATCCCCCACAGCGGGAGCTGTTCTCATCTCGAGAACAGCTCTCGCTGTTTTGTTTTTTGGCCGCTTTGTCTTATTTTCGTCACCCTTCATTGCGGTAAAGTAAATTTATTTCATGCGTGTACGGCGTATTCCTTTCTTTTAGAAGAAAAAGCGATTTCCATTCCATTGACAACCATTTATTTCGATGGTACAATATATGTCGTGTTAAGGATTTTACGGGAGGAGCACAGGCACAGACAGAGGGGTCTGTTTCTGCGCTCTTTTGTATTCTCTGGCAATACAGGGAGGGCAGATGATCTCGTAAAAGAGTGGGAAATCGGCAGGGCACTGTACCCTGCGCCATAGAGCCGAGACACAAAAGAATAATTGGGAGGAAAACACAATGAACGCAAATTTTGAGTCTCATTCCATCAGCCGCCGCAGCTTCCTCAAGGCTTCCGGCGTCGTGGGCGCTGCAAGCATCCTGGCCGCTTGCGGTGGTTCTTCCAGCAGCACTGCTGCCAGCACCTCCGGTGCTGCCTCCGGCGCAGCCGCACCCGCAGCCGACGCCATCACCGATTACGTCTCCTTCGAGACCGCTAACCGTGAGCTGGAGACTTGGAACTTCCTGTACAGCCAGTCCGCTTCCGACCTGAACGTCACCACCAACTGCTGGGACGGCCTGCTGAGCTTCGACTGCTACGGCAAGGCAGTGCCCGCCATCGCATCCAGCTGGGAGCACAACGAGGACTCCACCGTCTGGACCTTCCACCTGCGCGACAATGTCGATTGGTGCGACGTCAACGGCGAGGTGAAGAGCCACCTGACCAGCAAAGACTTCCTGGTGGGCTTCGAGTGGGTCCTGAACGCCCTCAAGAACGAGGCCTTCAACACCTCCATGCCCTCTGAGACCGTCGTGGGCGCTGCCGAGTACTACGACCTGACCAAGGACAAGGGCGACGCTGCTGCCGATATGACCTACGAGGATATGCTGGCTGCTGGTGTCGGCATCGAGGCTCCGGACGACTACACTCTGGTCTTCACCTGCAAGAACCCCTGCCCCTACTTCGACACCGTCGCTGCTTACAACAGCTTCTACCCCGCCTCTGAGGACCTCATCAACGAGCTGGGCATCGATGGCTTCCGCGCCTGCGATTACTCCACCATGTGGTACAATGGTCCGTACCTCATCGAGGAGTACATCCAGCAGAACACCAAGAGCTTCATCCCCAACCCCAACTACTACGCTGCAGACGACTGCACCCGTTTCGAGCATCATACCATCACCATGATCCCCGACCTGTCCATGGGCCTGCAGCTGTACGAGAACGGCGAGGTCGATAACATCGACCTGACCGAGTCCAACCTGACCACCATCACCTCCGACCCCAACAACGAGCACAACAAGTTCCTGTGCGAGAAGCGCCCCACCAAGTACAGCTTCCAGATGCACCTGAACTTCCAGCGCAAGGATGAGAACGGCAATCTGGACGAGAACTGGAACAAGGCTGTTTCCAACCGCGCGTTCCGTCAGTGCTTCTACAAGGGCCTCAACCTCATCAACTACTACGCCCGCACCAACAAGATCAACCCCCTGAAGTGCGAGAACGACTACTACACCATGCCCGGCGTCTGCTACAACACCAAGGGTGAGGAGTACACCACTCTGGTCGCCAAGGAGATGGGCTTCGACACTGAGAAGTACGATGGCGAGACCATGATCCGCCACCGCGACAACGGCGGCGACATCGCTGACCTGAAGAAGCAGGCCATGGAAGAGCTGAGCGCCATCGGCGTCACCTTCCCCGTCCACTGCTACCACTACATCAAGAGCGGCGACACCACTGCTCTGGATACCGCCACCGTTCTGAAGCAGTGCTTCTCCGAGAGCTTCGGCGATGACTTCGTCGTGCTGGACATCGGCACCTACGTCTCTTCCCTCTACAAGGAAGTCCGTAACGTCCAGCTGCACTCCATCCTGCAGAACGGCTGGGGCGCTGACTTCGGCGATCCCGTCAACTTCCTCGGTCAGGAAGTCCTGAGCGACGACAACGCTTACTACGCTCAGACCACCTCTTGGATCGCAGCCGTCGAGGCCGACCCGAAGGATTACCAGAAGGAGCTGCTGGCAGATTATCAGGAGTTCACCGATCTGGTCACTGAGGCAAAGGCTATCGTCACCGATACCGATGCACGCTATGCCGCATTCGCAAAGGCTGAGGCTTCCATGCTGAACAACGCACTGTGCATCCCCTGCCTGTACGAGGTTTTCTGGTGCCTGACCCACGTCAACGAGTACACCAAGATCAACGCCATGTACGGTCCCTGCAACTATAAGGCCGTCAACTGGGAGACCCGTCAGGGCGACGGCTACACCACCGAGGAGTACGAGGCTTTCTCCGCTGCTTTCGATGCAGCAACCAAAGCCTGATGATTATTTTATAAAGGTTTGGTTATCATGTTAAAATACACCGTCAAGCGGCTGGCTCAGTCGCTCGTCACGATCTTATTGATCGCAACCATCGTCTTTCTGCTGATGCGCTGCCTGCCTACGGACTACTACTTCACGGAAGAACAGCTCATGAAGTTTACCGAAGAGCAGAAATACGCTGCACTGGAAGCCGCCGGTCTGACCGACCCCATCGGCACCCAGCTGCTGCACTTCTACAACGACCTGCTCCATCTGGACTTCGGCACTTCCCGCCGCATCCAGAACGGTGCCTCCGTCGTGAAGGTCATCGGCAAAAAGTTTGGCGTCTCCATGCGCCTCGGCCTGATCTCTGCCGGCATCTCGCTGGTGGTGGGCGTCCTGCTGGGCATCCTGCAGACCGCCTTCAAGGACAAGGTCTTTGACTGGATCGGCACTGCCTACACCGTTTTCGTCAACGCGGTGCCCTCTCTGGTCTCCTATTCGCTGGTGCTGGTGTTCGGCTCCAAATATCTGGGCTTCCCCACGCTGTACTCGACCCGCAACGTCGGCCCGTCCAGCGTGCTGCCCATCGTCTGCCTGTCGCTGGCTTCCATCGCAGGCTATGCCCTGTGGACCCGCCGCTACATGGTGGATGAGCTGACCCGCGACTATATCAAGCTGGCCCGCGTCAAGGGCCTCAGCTCCAGCGAGATCATGTTCAAGCACGTCCTGCGCAACGCCATGGTCCCCATGGTGCAGTATATCCCCCAGTCCATCCTGCTGACGGTGGGCGGCTCTCTGCTGATGGAGCGGTTCTTCTCCGTCCCCGGCATGGGCCCCCTGCTGACCGACGCCATCCAGCGCTATGACCTGAACGTCGTGCAGACGCTGGTCATCCTCTACGCTGTGCTGGGCATCGTGGGTGTTTTTATGGGCGACGTGCTGATGATGCTCGTTGACCCGCGCATTACTCTGACCGGAAAGGAGGCCGCACGCTGATGGCAAAAGCATCGGATTTTGAGGGCAAGAAGCAGGACGAACTGTTCTACTTCGTCGAGTACTCTCCGGAGGAAGCCGAGCGTGTCGGCTACTCCAACTACAGCTACTGGGGTTCTGTCGTCCAGAACTTCCTCAAGCACAAGGCTGCTGTCGTCTGCCTGTTCCTGTTCCTGTTCCTCGTGGTCTTCTCCTTCATCGCACTGGCCATCGGCAAGTACGATTATCAGACGCTGGTGACGGATTCCTCTCTGGCGTTCCAGAAGCCCAATGGTGAATACTGGTTCGGCACCGACAACCTCGGCCGCGACTACTGGTGTCAGGTGTGGTACGCCACGCAGGTGTCCATCCGTCTGGCCCTCATCGTCGCCGTGGGCGAGAGCATCCTCGGCGTCATCATCGGCCTGATCTGGGGCTATGTCCGTGAGCTGGACCGCTTCTTCACGGAGCTGTACAACCTCATCGACAATGTGCCCTACATCATCTACATGACCCTGATCGCACTGGTCGTCGGCCAGAGCTTCACCATCATGGCCGTCTCGATGATCGCCATCGGCTGGCTGGTCATGGCCCGCCGCGTCCGCAACATGGTGTTCATGTTCCGCGACCGCGAGTACAACCTCGCGTCCCGCTGCCTTGGCACCCCGCTGTGGCGCGTGCTGACCAAGAACATCCTGCCCTATCTGGTCTCCGTCATCATCCTGCGCATGGCGCTGAGCATCCCCGCCACCATCAACCTCGAGTCCACCCTGTCCTATCTGGGCATCGGTCTGGGCATCGAGACCCCGTCGCTGGGCCTCATCCTGAGTAAGGTGCGCGGCTTCTTCCTCGACTACCCCTACCTGCTGGTCTTCCCCGCATCCATCGTGTCCATCATCTCCATTTCCTTCTATATCATGGGCAACGCTTTCTCGGATGCTGCTGACCCGCGCAACCACGTTTAACAGATGGGAGAGAAAATCACAAAAATGGATAGACAACCGATCATCTCTGCCAAAGACGTGGAGATCACCTTTAGCCTGCGCGGCAAAAAGCTGAACGCGATCCGCAAGTGCTCGCTGGACCTGTACGACGGCGAGACACTGGCCATCGTGGGCGAGTCCGGCTCGGGCAAGTCCGTATTCACCAAGACCTTCGTGGGTATGCTGGATGTCAACGGTAAGATCACCGGCGGCTCCATCCTGTACGAGGGCCGCGACATGACCAAGTTCACCGAGAAGGACTGGCTGGGCGTGCGCGGCAAGAAGATCGCCATGGTCATGCAGGACCCGATGACCAGCCTGAACCCGCTGAAGAAAATCGGCAAGCAGATCCAGGAGAGCATCGAGCATCATCAGGGCCTGAAGGGCGAGGCCGCCAAGAAGGCCGCCATCGAGATGCTGGCCAAGGTCGGCATCCCCGACCCGGAGCGCCGCTACGAGCAGTATCCTCATGAGTTCTCCGGCGGTATGCGTCAGCGCGTGGTCATCGCCATCGCTGCTGCCTGCCGTCCGCAGGTGCTCATCTGCGACGAGCCGACCACCGCTCTGGACGTGACCATTCAGGCACAGATCCTGCAGCTCATCCGCGACCTGCAGAAAGAGCTGGGCATGTCGGTCATCTACATCACCCATGACTTGGGTGTTGTGGCCAATGTGGCCGACCGCGTGGCCGTCATGTACGCCGGCCAGATCGTCGAGTACGGCACCGTGGAGGAGATCTTCTACGATGCATGGCATCCCTACACTTGGGCGCTGCTGCAGGCTCTGCCCCAGCTGGGCACCAAGGGCGAGGCTCTGCCCACTATCGACGGCACGCCGCCGAACCTGTTCAATGAGATCAAGGGTGACGCATTTGCGCCCCGCAACAAGCACGCGCTGGCCATCGACTTCGTGGCAGAACCTCCGTTCTTTCAGGTGTCCGAGACCCACGCGGCAAAGACATGGTATCTGGATCCGCGCGCTCCCAAGATCGAGCGTCCGCACTCCATCCAGAACCTGCGTGAAAAAATGGGAAAGATGGGAGGTTCCAACTTAAATGGCTGAACGCGAAAAGCTGATTGAGCTGAAAGACCTTCAGATCACCTTTGGCTCCGGCAAAAAGAAGTTCGTGGCCGTGGACCACGTCAATTTTGACATCTACAAGGGCGAGACCTTCTCGCTGGTCGGCGAGTCCGGCTCCGGCAAGACCACCATTGGCCGTGCCATCTGCCGCATCAACCCGACCTCGGGCGGCGACATCTTCTTCAAGGGCCAGAAGATCAACGGCAAGATCCCCAAGGAGCTGGACCGCGAGGTCATCCGCAAGGTGCAGATGATCTTTCAGGACCCCATGGCCTCTCTGAACGAGCGCGCCAAGGTCGAGTACATCGTGGCGGAGGGTCTGCTGAACCACCACCTGTACAAAGATCAGGATGACCTGCACGAAAAGGTCATGAACGCTCTGCACGAGGTCGGTCTGCTGCCGGAGTTTGCCTCCCGCTTCCCCCATGAGTTCTCGGGCGGCCAGCGCCAGCGCATCGGCATCGCCCGTGCGCTGGTCATGGAGCCGGAGTTCATCGTGGCCGACGAGCCCATCTCCGCACTGGACGTCTCCATCCGTGCACAGGTGCTGAACCTGCTGAACAGCATGAAGAAGTCCCGCGGTCTGACTTACCTGTTCATCGCGCACGACCTGTCGGTCGTCCGGTTCATCTCCGACCGCATCGCCGTCATCAGCAAGGGCCGCATCGTGGAGCTTGCAGAGGCTGAAGAGCTGTTCCTCCATCCCCTGCACCCCTACACCAAGGCTCTGCTGAGCGCCGTCCCCATCCCCGACCCGGGTCTGGAAAAGAAGAAGAAGCTTCTGGTCTACGACCCCTCCTGCCACGATTACAGCGTGGACAAGCCGGTCTGGGAAGAGATCGCAAACGGCCACTTCGTCTATGGCAACCAGAAGGAGCTGGAAGGCTACCGCAAGGAATACCAGAGCCAGCTCTAAGCACGGTCACTTGACTGTATTTTAACACAAATGCCCCGCCGCATTGGGAATCCTCCCTTTTGCGGCGGGGTTTTGTGCTGTAGAAAAACGAGGCCGCCTCCCGACTCTGCGCCGGGAAGCGGCCTCGTTGTGTTTTATATCAGTCTTGCACCGGGCTTCGGCTCGTGGGCCTGCCAGAGGGTGATCCACTCGGGCAGGCGCAGGGCCTTCAGCCGCTCCGGAAGGGCGGCAAGGTCGCCGCCGGTGAGATACCACCCACCGCCCAGAGCCGCCAGCGCCAGCAGCAAGAGCACTGCCAGCAGGACGCGGAGAGGGTGCTTCTTCTTTTGCGGCGGGGTTTCGGCGTGGTTCTGGGCGGCCTGTCCGGCGGGGAGGAAGCCCGTCCCCTCTGCCTGCGGCAGACCGGCGGCGGCGCGGCGTATCATGTCCAGCAGCCAAAGCGCGGCGTTGTCCGCTGCGGGGACCGTGCGGAGCCAGCAGCCCTTTTTGCTGCTCAGAACGAGAACTTTCTCGCTTCCCCGCTCCGCGCAGCCTGCGGCCAGCTCTGAGCCCACCACCCGCCGGGCTGCCTGGGCCCGGGCAAGGGCCAGCCGGACGGCATCCGGCTCTTCCGCTTTGAAACGGGCACGGGCCCGTTTCTCGATCTGAGGCCCGGCCTTAGGGTGGGCGTAGCTCAGTGCCCCAAAGTCAAAGACCTTTTCGGCCCCGGGCACTGTTTCCAGACGTGCTTCCAGCAGGGCTCCGGCGGCGGCATCGCTGCAGACCAGCAGGCGGTCATGGGTCTCCAGTGCGTTGACCACCGCGGCGGCAAGGCTGGTATCCCCTGCCCCGTACAGATCCGCCTCAAATTGAGCCTGTAAACTCTGAGCGGCCTTTTTCAGCCCCGAGGGGCTGGCCGCCTGGAGGGCCAGCAGCGTTTCCCCGCCGCGGCTCTTCCACTGGGCCTGCGTCTTCCACTGGGGCGCAAACTGCCCCACAGCCCCTGCCAGCTGCCCCTGCGGCGCGCCAAACAGGCGCAGCACACAGCTTGTCTTTTCTTCGGCCAAACCGGATTCCCCCTAGCAAAGTTTACTCTGCCAGAAACGCCTCGTTGAGGGCATCCAGCGCGGCGGCGCTGTGCTGCTCCGAGGCGGCGAGGGGCTTTGTGTGGGCAGGTACTTTCCCCTGCGCCAGCCGCAGGGCCAGCGCCAGCGCAGCGGTGCGGGCCAGAGTGGATGCGGAAAT
>OHRD01000676.1_pt1 | contig 14552 bp, 14 predicted proteins | sample 1578371 | NCBI WGS metagenome assembly OHRD01 (sample SAMEA3879505, study PRJEB24766) | human gut metagenome | biome: human-associated habitat; feature: feces | place: USA | collected 1985/1987
CAATCGTAGGAAGTACCCACACAGTATAGCCGCCTATAAGGTCTGCAAGACCTGCTCCGATAGCACCTGCAAATGCGCCTTTTTTATAACCAAGCATAAACACCGTAAGAAGCATAAAACCATCACCAAAATGATTATATCCGAACGGCGAAGGAATTTTAAAGAAAAATGTTCCTATAAATATAAGTGCCGCCATAAGACCTGTAAGTGTAATATCCTTTGTTTTCATTATCATAGTCCTCTTATCATCTAATTATAATCATACTCCGTACAGGATATATCCACTCATATTCCGCATATATCCTGCACACTTAATAGAGAATGTCTATAGCTACTTAAGATAGCTTATTGTTAATTATACATATATCTGGATATATTAAAATATTCAATATGCCGATAACATATAATGCCAACTGGCATTGTCAGTAATGTCAGTTGGCATATATACCTGATATTCAGTTGCACTTTGTTACATAGCTGTCATTATTTTTTACTCGAGATATATAATTATAGCTATTTCAAACTGTCCGTTTTCATATTCTTCAATCATTGAGCCATCATATTTATCAACAATTCTTTTTATATTATTCAGACCATATCCATGATTATCCTTATCGCCTTTCTTACTTATAATATGTCCATCTTCTTTCTTTATACCGCCATCATATAGGTTAGACATAGAAATATGTATCATTCCCGCAGTATATTTAATATTCAGACTTACTTTTGAATTATCTATTGCATTTTCTAAAGCATTATCAAGCAGATTACCAAGTATAATATTCACATCATATATATTTATTTTTAGATTTTCCGGTATTACAACCGATACAACTAACTCAAGACCTTTATTCATATATTTTTCAGCATAGAAATTCAAAATTCCGTCAAATGCTTCATTACCTGTATTATATATATTCTGCGCACTTATAATCTCATCACTCATCTGCTGCAAATAATCTTTTGCCTGCTGAACTTTATCTTTCATAAGCAAATCGTTTATCTCTCTTATATGATGTTTCATATCATGTTTTATTGTCCTAAAAATCTGCAAATAATAATTTCCTGAATTTTCTTCCTTCGTAATGATAGAAACCTATCCTTATGATTTCTTCTTTATTATATTAACATAACTATGCATTTTTATTTCATATCAGGTATAACTTACATACAAAAAGGTATAACCTACATTTAAAATAAAAATGTTCTTAATGCCTATATTTCTGACATCAAGAACATTCTTAGTTTATCTTTAATTATTCGTAACCCCCTCTACAATACATACGCATACCCATCAACCTGCAATTCCATATAGATAGCTTCTATATCTTAATTCCGACATAAAAGCTATCCTTCTTAAATCATATATTATAATTATTCAATTTTATACCGCAAGAGTTTTTTCTAATAATGCTTTGGCAATTAATGAATAGGCAGAACAGCAACATACTTAAACATCATAACAAAGTGGCATATACTTCCTGCCATAACAAAAAGATGAAATATCTCATGTGAACCAAAGTACTTATGACTAGCATTAAATGCCTTTAGCTTAAGCGCATATATAACTCCGCCTATAGTGTATATAATTCCTCCTGCAAGAAGCCACATAAAAGCTGCTTTTGGAAGTGCATTGATAATCTGTGTAAATGATAAAACACATGCCCAGCCCATGATTATATAAAGTGATGATGATATCCATCTTGGGCATGTAACCCAGCACAGCTTAAATATTATGCCAATAACTGCTATTCCCCATACAAGTGCAAGAAGTGCATAACCGGTAGTGTTATGAAGCACAACAAGACACACAGGTGTATATGAACCTGCAATCATAACTGATATCATACAGTGGTCAAGTTTTTTAAGAATTCTGTTAATCTTTGGTGTTGCATCAACTGTATGATAAGTTGTGCTTGCCGCATATAAAAGAATCATAGTTCCTATAAATATAGACAAAGATATAACATGTATCATATCCGGTGCTGACAATGCCTTTATGATAAGCGGCGTTGCCGCAAAAAGTGCCATAATCATCGCAATAAAATGTGTAATAGCACTTCCCGGTTCTTTAATCTTCATATGTGAAACATTTTCCTTAAGCTTTTCCATAATAATCCTCCATTCTTGCGTGTGAAAAATCTTATTTTTCACACTATCCTCCAATCCTTTTAAAGCAAATATAAAAGTTTGTTTTACTTCGCCATGTAGTTTTAATTACTACGTGTCATTATAATAGCACTATGTTTTAAAAAATGCAATACTACATATCCCCAAAATATAAAAAAACACAGATTTTGTTCTATCTATGTATGCACGATAGATAAAACAAAGTCTGTGCTTTATTATTATGTATTAAACTTTATCCAGTTTTTTTAATAATTAGCTTTTTTAGAAAATTACTTTATATATTTCTCTATTCTTTCCTTCATCTGCTCTTCACCCATAATGTGAACGATAGTCCAAAGGTCTGGTGTGTTGGCACGTCCTGTCACTGCTATTCTTACAACCTCAGCTATATCAGATACATTACCCTTGAAGCTTTCAGGGTCAGCCTTGTATGCCTTCATATCAGATGCAAAGCCATGCTCGTCAGCTATTTCCTTAAGCTTGTTAAACCATGTTGAATTGTCATCGTTGTGGTCGTACTTTGAAAGATAAGTCTTTAATATATCGCTTACCATATCCTCATCAAGTCTGAACTCATCTTTTTCATCATTAGAAGCGCCATCAAAGAAATATGCAATAAGCTCAAATATCTGCTTTGCATACATAAAATCTTTTCTTCTTCTCTTAGCACCAACACCCATATAAAGACGAAGAATCTGTAACATTTTTTCCTTATCTGCAAACCACATATCTACATTTTCAGGTGCATTTTCCTTAGCCCAGTCATATAAGAAATCATATAACTCATCTTCTGAAAGCTTAGATAACTCATTCTTACAAATGTTGTGTAACTTATCCTTATCAAAAAGTGCTCCGGACTGACTCATCTTATCTACAGAGAATGGGAATTCATTAATATCCTTATCAGGGAACTTCTCATGCCACTCCTCAAAGTTAGAGTTAAGAAGTGTAAGAAGATATACCTTCATAGTGTATGGATGATATCCATCCTTTCTGTAATAATCAAGCGAAAGCTCTGGATCCTTTCTCTTTGATAGCTTTCTCTTTCCGCCTGTTTCCTCATCAAACTTCATAAGATGCGCTGTATGTGCGTATGCTGGCATCTTAAAGCCAAGAAGGTGGAATAATTCATAGTGGATAGGAGCTGATGCAAGCCACTCACCACCACGTACAACAACAGTTGTTCTCATAAGATGGTCATCTATCGCATGTGCAAAATGATATGTTGGAATACCATCCTTCTTTAAAAGAACTATATCATGGATATTTTCTGGAAGCTTAATCTCTCCCTTTATTGCATCAACAAATGTAATCTCCTTATCAGGACTTCCCTGAGAACGAAGTCTAAGCACATATGGCTTTCCAGCTTTGATATTAGCCTCTATCTCCTCATATGAAAGATTACGGCAGGTTGCATACTCTCCATAATAGCCTGTAAGCACCTTTTTTTCTTCCTGCTCTGCTCTTACCTTATCAAGCTCTTCCTCTGTACAAAAGCATGGGTAAGCTAGTCCTCTTTCTACAAGGCTCTTGGCATATGTATGGTATATTTCAACTCTCTGTCTCTGGAAGTAAGGTCCATACGCATTTCTTGGATCAGAATCATCAAAGCCTGCACCTTCATCGAATTCAATATTAAAATATCTTAATACATTGATGATAGTTTCAACTGCTCCATCAACCTTTCTCTTCTCGTCAGTATCTTCTATTCTAAGATAGAACACGCCCCCATTCCTATGTGCGATTCTTTCATCTGCAAGTGCACTATAAAGGTTACCAAGATGAATAAAGCCTGTTGGGCTTGGTGCCATACGTGTAACCTCTGCCTTATTTGGAAGCTTTCTATATGGAAACTTTTCCTCGTAATACTCTGGTGTATTAACCACCTCTGGAAACAATAACTCTGCTAACTTCTGGTTATCCATGTTTATCCTCATTTCTGCGCACGTTTTTCTTATATAGAGCTTGTGTCGTGTGCGCACAGACACAAATCCCGCGTGTGATAAATAATTTTCCACACTAATCTTGCGCTTGTACTGTTATCTATATTTAAACACAGTATTTTATTTTACACATTTTCTGTTGATTAATCAACCTTTTACCACTTATTTCTTATAACGTCACCCGACTCATATAATATTACAAGCAAGCTCATGTGGGTTTGGACCTTTTGACCCCGGTATCATATTTTTAATATGTTATATATAGCATAAGCCAGTCCATCATCATCATTAGACAGAGTGATATAATCTGCTGCTTCCTTTAACGCATCACACGCATTGCCCATAGCTACTCCTGCTCCTGCGAATTCTATCATGTCACAATCATTATCCGCATCACCAAATGCTGCTATATTCTTTCTATCAATACCAAGTCTGTCTGCCAGGAACCTGACCCCGGATTTCTTACCAGCATCCTTATATGAAATCTCAATAAGCTGTTTTACTGAACTAGTAATATATATATCTGGATCTTTTTCATATAATTCCTTTATTATCCTATTCTTTAATTCATCATCATCAAGCACAATATCTATACTATCCAGTTCATGCTTATGCTCATATATAAAGCTTACTATATCCTCTTGAAGAGTTCTTGTACTTCTCACATATTCTATTGCCTTAGGTGTTGCACCAAACTTTACCGGATCCGCAATATACTCCTTAGATGCATATGCCTTTCCCCTTATGAATGCTTCGTAGGTGACCGGATACCTAGCGGTATTCTTAATTATCCCAACTACTGAGGATTCCTTAAGTACATATGAATTAAGACACTTCTTATCCTTTATCTTGTATACAGCCGCACCATTACTGGTTATCGCATATTCTATTCCAGGTATTGTAACAACCTCTGAAGGAAGCGTATCAAACGCCCTTCCACTTGCAATACACACATGTATTCCTTTACTTATAGCATATTCTACTGCCTGTCTGTTAGCCTTAGATATATGTCCATCCGACTTAAGCGTTGTTCTGTCAAGGTCAAGTGCAATCAGCTTAACAGGCTCTTTATATATATTAGTATTCATTAACCCTCACTACTTTCCTGATAATCTGCCAAAGGCATACTTTATTATATAGTAAGCTGATTATTTTTCCAATTACTTTTATGTAGAATAAATGTAGAATTTGCAATAAAACCAATATAAAAAGGACTACCGCAAAAAGAATATTCACATAATACATAGAACTGTAAACTTAATTCTAAATACATATTATGCAAATAATTCTTATTGCGATAGTCCTTTATCTATGCCTTCTTACTCCAGAAATCAACTGGCTCATATTCCTGAAGCTTTGCAAGAAATCCTAACCTTTCAAGCTCCTCCTGAATAATATCCAATGTACTCTCATCCTGTGCAGCTATTGTATGATAATGGTATCCTGAGGTTACATTCATAAGAAGTGTTGAACTTCCATTATTGATTTCTTCCATATATGCCTTTATATCACGTCTTGAATGAATATTAAGCTCCGCCTTAACCACACCATATACCTTATGATACACGAAAACATCCTTAACCCATCCGCCCATATCCACTATGGCATTAAGTTCCTTCTCTACATCTGCATTGGTATGCTTAACCTTGACTATTCTTGTATATTCCTTATTTCCTCTTATAACATAACCTCTGTTGGTTGAATATACATCATAAGATGCGGCTCTTATAAGTGCTATGTCCTGCACAATAACCTGACGGCTTACATTAAGCTGATTAGCGAGTGCAACACCTGATACAGGTGTATCACTTCTGCTAAGAATATCTATTATTTTTTCTCGTCTTAACTGTCCATTCATAACCTGGCTTCACCCCTGCATTTACTTTACTTATATTAATTCTAACACTTATCGTTGTAGACAGCAAGCCCTATGATCCGCTCTATGCTTTACGCTGTGAACAGCCTGAATCCTGCTATATAGCACATATAACATTAGTCAACCGGATGAAGATTCTTAAGCGAAATATCCATTATAGGAGCTGAATGTGTAAGTGCACCACTTGATACATAATTAACTGAAAGCCCTGACAGCTTGGCAAGATTCTCTTTGGTCATATTACCTGATACCTCTACCTCTGCCTTGCCATCTATTATTCTCATAGCCTCAGCCATAGTATCATGGTCCATATTATCAAGCATGATTATATCAGCGCCTGCTTCTACTGCATCCTTAACCATATCAAGTGTTTCAACTTCAACCTCTATCTTTCTTACAAATGGAGCATACTCCTTAGCAAGATTTATTGCCTCTTTAACTCCGCCTGCTGCACCTATATGGTTGTCCTTAAGAAGTACACCATCTGTAAGGTTATATCTATGATTATTACCACCACCGACTTTAACTGCATACTTTTCAAAAAGTCTGTTGTTAGGTGTTGTCTTTCTTGTATCAAGAAGCTTGATTCCTGTACCCTCAAGCAGCTTTACTACTTCACTTGTATAAGTAGCTATACCACTCATTCTCTGAAGATAGTTAAGAGCTGTCCTTTCTCCACATAAGAGAACCTTAATGTCTCCCCTTACAACTGCAAGAAGCTGTCCTTTCTTTACTCTATCTCCATCAGCCGCCTTAAGTTCAACCTCTGTATTCTCATCTAATAATGTAAACACTCTTTCAAATATCTGAAGTCCGCATATAACTCCATCCTGCTTACATATAAGATTCACCTCTCCCTTTCTAGGAACTGGCATAACACTGTTAGTTGAAACATCCTCACTTGTAATATCCTCTCTTAATGCACTTAATATTAATGGGTCTGCATTTAGTCTTAACGTAACCTGATCAAACATTTTATAATCTCCTCGCTGTATGTATTTATAATAAAATTTCATTTCATAATAATCCGTATGATTTATAAATATGTATTATACACCATATTATAATTATCCCAAACTTCTGATTATGCTGTCTTCATAGCTGCATCAGCTTCGTCTATTTTCTTTCTTACAAGCTCGCTGTAGTACTTATCCAGCTTTTCTTCATCCTGATATTGATTTATATCTGTATTTTTAACATATTCATCGGCAGCAGCATCTAATATATCAGAAAGTTCATGCTCTGTCATATTATGTGCTGCTCTCTTTGCAAACACAAGGCTTTCAAGAAGCGAATTACTTGCAAGTCTGTTTCTTCCATGAACACCGTTACATGCTGTTTCACCAACTGCATATAGCCTGTCCATAGAGGTCTTACTTTCGTAGTCTACCTTTATTCCTCCCATAAAGTAATGCTGTGCCGGAACTACTGGTATACACTCCTTAGTAACGTCATACCCCTGTTCTAAGCAATGCTGTACTATATTTGGAAAATGTGTCTTTAGCTCTTCTTCTGGAATTGTACGAAGATCCTCCCACACATAATCTGTCCCATCCTTTTTCATCTGCTCATATATAGCCTTTGTAAGCAGATCTCTTGGAAGAAGCTCATTCACAAAACGATTTCCATTCTTATCATACAGCTTTGCGCCCTCACCTCTTACTGACTCTGATATAAGAAAACTTCTGTCTTTATCATTCTTTGAATAAAATGTAGTAGGATGTATCTGAACATAATTAATATCCTTTATTGCAACATTATGCTTAATAGCAGCTGCAACTGCATCTCCTGTAAGGTGTCTGAAATTCGTTGAATGACGGTATAACCCACCTATTCCTCCAGCCGCAAGTACTGTCGCATCTGCTGAAACATTAATAATGCTTCCATCCTCTGTTCTAATAACAGCACCAAGACATTCATTATCTCTTGTAATTATATCTAACATGCGTGTATTTTCAAGCAACTCAACATTAGGAAGTTCTCTTACTCTGTCAAGTAAATGACTTGTTATCTCTTTTCCTGTTACATCCTCGTGAAATATGATTCTGTTACTGCTGTGGGCACCTTCCCTTGTATATGCAAGATTACCATTCTCATCCTTCTTAAAGTCTGCTCCTGCAACTATTAAATCCTTTACAACATCTCTTGATGAACGAATCATTATCTCTACCGATTTCTTATCATTCTCATAATGCCCTGCTTTCATGGTATCTTCAAAATAATTATCATAGTCGGCATCATCCTTTAACATACACATGCCACCCTGTGCAAGAAATGAGTCACTGCTTTTAGCATCTGACTTTGTTATCATAAGTATTTTCTTATCTCTTGGAAGATTAAGGGCAAGATAAAGTCCTGAACATCCACAACCTACTATTAATACATCTGTTTTCATACTTTTCACTTTATTCTCCATTCTGCCATGTTTTCCATATACTAAGTCTGCTTTCATGACTATGATTATCCGGCAATACTTCTGTTTTTATTTTGCTGCAAGCTCAAGCATCTTATTAAGAGGCTTCATGGCATAATCCGCAAGTTCTTTATCAACAAACACCTCATTAGTATCATTTTCAAGAACATCTAAAACCTTTTCTAATGTTACCTTCTTCATATTAACGCAGACCTGGTCAGGCTTAACTGTGTAAAGTTTCTTATCAGGTGCTTTCTTTCTTATTTCATTGAACACACCATCAACTGTTCCTATTATGAATTCATCTGCCTCTGTATCCACTACATAATCTATTATTCCTGATGTACTTCCAACATAATCTGCAAGCTCTAACACATCCTCTGTACACTCTGGATGTGCTGCAAACTTAGCCAATGGATGCTCTGCTTTCACCTTTTCTACCATCTCCTTAGTAATAACTACATGTCTTGGGCAGCAGCCATTATTGAATATAAAATTCTTATCCGGACATTGCTTTGCCACAAAATGTCCTAGATTCCTGTCTGGAATAAAGAATATATTCTTGTTAGGCAGATTCTTTACTATCTTAACTGCATTAGATGATGTAACACATACGTCAGAATATTTCTTCAGTTCTGCTGTTGAGTTAATATAACAGACAACCGCAAGGTCATCATACTCCTCACGCAGCTTAAGTATTTCATCCTTATCAGCCATATGTGCCATAGGACAGTCCGCATTCATATCCGGCATAAACACCCTTTTATCCGGATTAAGTATCTTGGCACTTTCCCCCATGAACTCAACACCTGCAAATATAATTCTGTCCTGATCAATCTTTGTAGCCACCTTGCTTAAATAAAATGAATCGCCAATATAATCAGCTATATCCTGTACATCCTCATCTACATAATAATGTGCAAGAATAACTGCATTTTTTTCTTTCTTTAACTTTTCGATATCACTTACTATAGACATATGTATCTCCTTTTTCGATAAATTCCTGTTGTTTATCAAAGTGCTTTTTTCTAATGTTCATGATGTATGCTTCAATTAACAACACATTTAAGATTTGAAATTTCATTTACAAATTTTACAAAGTATACTACATAACTTTACAAGTGACAAGACAGTTGTAAATATTTTCTGTAAAAATACAATATCAGAATATGTCAAAATAAAATGTAGACATTTTAAGAGTAATTTAAAAGATTTTCTATGTAAAAGAGCGGATATGCCTGTAAAACTGCACTTTTACAGCTATAACAGCTTTCACAAACATCTCAAAAAATGCCAATATTTTCACTAAAAATGTCTACATTTTTATTTTGATAAGTATTTTGGATTTAGGATAAAAAGCGGGAATCCTCGGTAATTCAATTGCCGCAGATGAAAGCGCGTAACCACAGGTTACATTGGAGACTTTAACGTCTCCTCTTTTTTGAATTTTTAAACAGAACACTTGTTCTTTTCTTGGAGATGTGGTACACTATGTGTATGAAGGAAAATTTAATTCATTCACGCACTTGCGTGTATAACATTAATTACCATGTGGTTTGGTCGGTAAAGTACAGGCGAAAGATTCTGAATGCGGAAGTTGAAAAGTATTTGAAAGAACTTGTAGAACAGATTGCCATGGATAAGGGCTTCATAGTCCATTTATTTGAAGTGGGTGAAGGAGACCATATTCATTGTTTTGTGTCAGCCCCACCCAAGCTGTCTATTACAGATATTGTAAAATATTTAAAGGGAATCAGTGGCAGGAAACTATTTGAACAGTTCCCGGAAATCAGACAGAAATTATGGAAAGGTCAGCTTTGGAACAATTCCTACTATGTGGAAACCATAGGTTCTGTGTCTGAAGAGAACATACGGCGTTATATTGAACATCAGAGTAAATCTTATTAAGGAGGAAAAGAACATGCTGCTGTCACATAAGACAGATATTCAACTGAATACAACAGAGTCTAATATCGTAGGCCATATGTGCTATGCGGCATCTAAACTCTGGAACGTGTGCAACTATGAACGCCGTAATTTCAAGGAGCTTGGAATGGTCCATTACCCTGACTGGTATGATCAGAAAGCACGGTTAAAAGGAAATATGTGGTTCAAATCCCTGCCCTCGCAGACGGCGCAGGAAGTGTGCAAGCTGGTGGATAAATCATGGAAGTCATTTTACGCACTGATAAAAAGTAAAGGCATCCAGAATCCAAAGCCGCCAAGATTTAAACAAAGCGGTATGACAATTACCTATATGCAGAATGCAATTGTACATGTATCTGGAAGCAAAAGGGTACGATTATCACTTCCGAAGCAGCTAAAGGAGTATCTGAAGCATACATATGATATCTGTGACAACTATCTGTATCTGGAAAATAAGATTTTCCAGAACACGGATGTCATCAAACAGATTAAGATATATCCACCGGATCAGAAAAATGTGTGTCAGGTTATCGTGATTTATGACGTAAAAGATGTGGAAAAAATGCAGGATAACGGACACTATTTATCGATTGATCTGGGTCTCCACAATCTGATGACCTGTTATGATTCTGCGGGCACAAGTTTTATCCTTGGAAGAAAATATCTGGAAATCTCCTGGAAATATGATAAGGAAATCGCAAGACTTGGGCATCAATGGAACAGCTGTCAGTCAGCAGGAGGGATTAAGTATCCGAAGCCATCCAAACATATGCTTAAGGTATATAAGAAAAAGCGAAACTGTATTCACGACTATCTTCATAAAGTGACCAGAGCAGTAGTGAATTATTGTAAAGCAAATGATATCCACACGGTTATTATTGGTGATATCACAAATATTCGAAGGAATAAGAATCTGGGAAAAGTGACAAATCAAAAACTTCATGCATTGCCTTATGCAAAAATATATGGAATGCTGGAGTATAAACTTGCAATGCATGGAATTACACTTGCGAAACAGACAGAAGAATATTCAAGTCAGTGTTCCCCACATGCACCACAAGTAACAAAAGAATATGCAAAGAAATGTAACAGAACGAACAGGGGATTGTATAAGGACCAGTTGTCAGTATATAATGCGGATGCAGTAGGGGCATATAACATTATGAGAAAATATTTTGCCGGATGCGGCAAAGAGAAAAAGATATCTGTTACCGGATTATCTTCGCCCCTGATTATAAAAGTAGCTGTGTAACCACAAAAAGGTAGCAGTAAAGGTGTCATGGACGCACCCAGAATCTGTATGGCGAAGCCATATATATCTGATGCTCGGTAATTCAATTACCGATGTAGTTCACTTCACTGGGTATAATGTCATAAATGGTTGACAAAGCAGAAATAGTAAAGATCAGAAAATCAACAATATCCCATGTTTCAACTTCGTTAAAGAAATTGGAAAACAAAGGACTTGTTGAAAAAATACAAAGTAAAGACAATAAAAAGCATATTGAAATTATTTTGTTAGATAAGGCAGAACTGATCATAGAAGCAGGACATAACGCACAAAAACAGTTTGCAAAAAATGTTTTAAGTGGATTAACAGAAGAAAAACAGGTCTGTATCAATATATTTGACAAGATCTGCTGCAACGCAGAAGAACAACTGAAAATGAGTAAGGAGGCAGGAAGATGCTGAAAATTGATAATATTACAATCGCTTATAAAGACGTTCCTACCGTTGTGGATTTCAGTCTCGATATGGCCGGGGGTCAGATCGTCAGTCTGGTAGGAGAGAGCGGAAGCGGCAAGACTACTGTGATCCGTGCGGTTCTCGGACTTCTTGCCGGAGGCGGTAAAGTAACCAAAGGAGATATCCTTTTTAACGGAACCTCTCTGTTATCCAATACACCGGAGCAGTGGAGAAATCTGCGTGGAAGTGAGATTTCCATGATCTTCCAGGACTGCGGCGGAACCCTGAACCCTATCCGTAAGATTGGAAGTCAGTATGTGGAATATATCTGTACACATACGGATATATCCAAAGCAGAAGCATGGAAGAAGGGATGCTCCATGCTTCAGAAAATGCGTCTTCCTGACGCGGAAAATATCATGAAAAGTTATCCTCACCAGCTTTCCGGTGGTATGCGCCAGCGAGTTGGTATTGCCATGGCCATGACTTTTAACCCGGAGCTGCTTCTTGCAGATGAGCCGACCAGTGCGCTGGATGTTACCACACAGGCACAGATCGTACGCCAGATGATGGAGCTCCGTGATGATTTCGGAACCGGTATCATCATTGTTACCCATAACATTGGCGTAGCAGCCTATATGGCTGATCAGCTTGTTGTTATGCAGAACGGAAAAGTTGTGGATCAGGGAACACGAGATGAGGTCATGGAGCATCCGACCAGTGACTATACAAAGAAACTGCTGGCTGCAGTGCCGGAAATGGAGGGACAGCGTTATGTTTAATGAATCCGATATCGTACTCAGTGCAAAACATATCGTAAAACAGTTCCCGGCTTCCGGCGGCAGAACTTTAACAGCCTGCAACGATGTGAACCTGAACGTTTATAAAGGAAAAACTCTGGGAATCGTAGGAGAAAGTGGCTGCGGTAAATCAACCTTTGTCCGCATGGTCATTTCTCTTGACAAGCCGACCAGCGGAGAGATCCTTTACCATGGAAAAAACCTCTCTGATCTTTCCAAAAAAGAAACCTGGCTGAACCGTCAGAACATGCAGATGGTATTCCAGGATCCGCTGGCGTCCTTTGACCCCAAAATGAAGATCGTGGATATTCTCACAGAACCCCTGATCAATTACGGAAAACTGAAAAGAAGCGAAAAGGAATCCAAGGCTAGAGAACTTCTGAAAATGGTAGAGCTTCCTGAAGATTTTACAGACCGCTATCCACATAACATGAGTGGCGGACAGCGTCAGCGTATCAGTATTGCCCGGGCACTTTCCCTGGAACCGGAGATCCTGGTGTGCGATGAGGCTACCTCTGCACTTGACGTTTCCGTACAGGAGTCCGTGATCCGGCTTCTGGTACGTCTCCAGAAGGAGAAAAACATCAGCATGCTTTTTATCTGCCATGACCTGGCTCTGATCCGTTCCTTTGCCCATCAGATTGCTGTCATGTACCTCGGGAATATCGTGGAGGTAATCCCGGGAGAGGATGTTACGGAAAAGTCTCTTCATCCATATACACAGGCTCTTCTGGGGGCACAGTTTTCCATTCATATGGATCAGAACAAAAAGATCGAGAGCATCGAAAGTGAGGCCCCCAGCCCTCTGGATGTTCCTCATGGCTGTCCATTCCAGAATCGTTGCGAACACTGCATGGAGAAATGCAGGACGATCCGTCCTGTGCTCACAGAAGTAGAGTCCGGACATGAAGTAGCCTGCCATTATGTAACGAAAAAATAAAGAAATGCACAAAACAGTATGATTTTTAAAAACTTTCTGCTGCTGTCGAAGACGGAGATATCCAATATACAATAGGTGTTGTAGTATATAATCAAGACAGCCCGGAAATGAACATGTTCATGAATTATTACAGAGAATACATCGCGCTGACAGGTGGTTCCTCCGCAGGAAACTACATGCATCTTCAGAAAACGATCGGTGTTCTGAAAGCTCTGGCTGAGAAGGAGGGGCTGACTTATTCCGAGGATGTTGAGAAGCTTGCATATACAGTGGAAGATGTGCAGAAGCGTATGGAAGAAAAATAAACAGAGATTTTGAAAAAGAGCTGGGCCGCCTTATATGGTTCAGCCCTTTTTCTTCATATAAAATACTTTTTTATGTAAAAAAATGAAAAATCCTCTTTACTTTCTAAAGTTAATATAATAAAATCTATAAATATGTGTAAAACTGGTTTAAAAGCAGAAAGCATGGGGATGCATAAGCAAAATCCCTCATGTTTTGTGATTTTAAAGCAGAAACATGGAAGGGAGAAAAACAATGACAACAGCACATATTTGTATAATGGCAGCCATTATCGTCTATCTGGGTGCAATGATCTTTGTAGGTTATCTTTGCTCCAAGAACAATAATGACAGTTCTGATTTCTATCTTGGAGGACGAAAGCTTGGACCACTTGTCACAGCTATGAGCGCAGAGGCTTCTGACATGAGCAGCTGGCTTCTGATGGGCCTGCCGGGACTTGCTTATCTTACCGGTATTGCAGATGCAGGCTGGACAGCCATTGGCCTTGCGATCGGAACTTACGTAAACTGGAGGATCGTGGCAAAAAGAATCCGCC
>OHRD01000699.1_pt1 | contig 14178 bp, 10 predicted proteins | sample 1578371 | NCBI WGS metagenome assembly OHRD01 (sample SAMEA3879505, study PRJEB24766) | human gut metagenome | biome: human-associated habitat; feature: feces | place: USA | collected 1985/1987
CGCTTAAGGAACGAGCGGCGTGAGATTTCTTCTGATTTCATGGTATTATCTTGTTTAAATTATACTGTTTGCGCAAACACTAACGATTTACGTCGTAAATATACAAAACTTTCTATAGTTACGGAAAAAATCATTTACTTTGTAGCCGCATAAAGGAGACCATGTGCTAATGTGTCACTCAGGCGGGTCTCCGATGGACTTATCATTGGCACATTGGCATATTAACAAAATTGGCAAATTATTAGATTATGGCACAAGAAGATGTATTTAAGAAATTAGTTTCACACTGTAAGGAGTATGGTTTCGTATTTCCCTCCTCAGAGATTTATGACGGTTTGGGAGCGGTATACGATTATGGCCAGTATGGTGTTGAGTTAAAGAACAATATAAAGAAATATTGGTGGGATAGCATGACTTTGCTGCATGAGAATGTGGTGGGTATTGATTCCGCTATTTTTATGCACCCTACTATCTGGAAAGCTTCCGGCCATGTTGACGCTTTTAATGATCCGTTGATCGATAACAAGGACTCGAAGAAACGTTACCGTGCGGACGTTTTGATCGAAGACCATTTGGGCAAGATCGAGGAGAAAATGAATAAGGAAGTGGCGAAAGCCGCAAAGAAATTCGGTGACGCTTTCGATGAGGCTAAATTCCGTGAGACGAATCCTCGTGTGTTGGAGCAGCAAGCGAAATGGAATGAGATCCATGAGCGTTATAGCAAGGCGATGAACGAGTCTAACTTCGAGGATCTTCGCCAATTGATCTTGGATTGCGAGATCGTTTGCCCGATTTCCGGAACTCGTAACTGGACGGAGGTTCGCCAGTTTAACTTGATGTTCTCTACGGATATGGGTTCTACCGCTGATGGAGCGATGAAGGTTTATCTTCGTCCGGAGACGGCCCAAGGTATTTTCGTGAACTTCTTGAATGTGCAGAAGACTGGCCGTATGAAGATCCCGTTCGGTATCGCTCAGATCGGTAAGGCGTTCCGTAATGAGATCGTGGCTCGTCAGTTTATCTTCCGTATGCGTGAGTTCGAGCAAATGGAGATGCAATTCTTCGTTCGTCCGGGTGAGGAGATCGAGTGGTTTAAGAAATGGAAGTCTACTCGTTTGAAATGGCATCAAGCCCTAGGTTTGGGCGATGAGAAGTATCGCTATCACGATCATGAGAAATTGGCTCACTACGCTAACGCGGCTACGGATATCGAGTTTGAGATGCCGTTCGGATTTAAGGAAGTGGAAGGTATTCACAGCCGTACGAACTTCGACTTAAGCCAGCATGAGAAATTCTCCGGCAAGAAGATACAGTATTTCGATCCGGAATTGAACCAGAGTTACACTCCGTATGTAATCGAGACCTCGATCGGTGTAGACCGTGTGTTCTTGAGCATCATGGCGGGTTCTTACTGCGAGGAGACGTTGGCGAATGGCGAGAGCCGTGTGGTATTGAAGTTGCCCGCAGCCTTGGCTCCGATCAAGTTGGCCGTATTGCCATTGGTGAAGAAAGATGGCCTGCCCGAGAAAGCTGAGGAGATTATAAATATGTTGCGTTTCGACTTCCGTTGCCAATACGACGAGAAGGATTCTATTGGTAAGCGTTATCGCCGTCAGGATGCGATCGGTACCCCGTATTGTATTACGGTAGACCATGACACCTTGAAGGATAATTGCGTAACGATCCGTTTCCGTGACACGATGGAGCAAGAGCGCGTAAGCATCGATAAGCTTCACGATATTATCACGGAGAAGGTGAGCATGAAGAATTTATTGAAAAAGGTAATAGAGTAAACGAATGAAGAAGTACTGGCATATCGCGTTGATGTTGTTTTGCGTGCTCATGATCACCTCTTGTGGGGATGATGATGAGGCACTAGAGGTGGATGAGGTTTGGAAGGTCCAGAATGAGGAGGCTTTTCAAGCCCAGATGCTGGTTCCGGGTTTCGAGCAATTGAGTTCTCAAAGTAATGCCGGATTTATCCTTTACAAGGTCTTGAAGACAGGAGAGAGTAAGGAGCCGATTTATTATACGAGCAAGGTGGAATGTTATTATAAAGGGACGTTTATTGATGGAACGGTTTTTGATGATAAATCGTTTGAGGCAGGTGCCCCTGCCGAGCTTACTGTTTCTGAGATGGTAGATGGTTTTGCTACAGCGTTACAGAATATGCACCCAGGAGATCGTTGGGAGATTTGGATTCCTCAACAGATGGGATACGGTTCGGCTGGAAGGAGTGCTTCGGGAAGTGTCATAATAAAGCCTTATACGACTTTGATCTTTGATTTGGAAGTTACAAGGATTGTCAAAGAGTAGGTTCTTTCATTAAGAATAATTACGGCCGCCTCTTTTTAGGGGTGGCCGTTTTTTTATAGTTATATGTAAATCTAGGGAAGCAAACCTCTATAAACAATTAAAGCCTGTCTCACGACAAGCCCTAACCAAACTTTGTTAACCTTAAATCTAATACTATTATGAAAAAACCACGATGCAAAGATACGTTCGTCAAGACCATTTGTCAAGTCTTTTGCAACTAATATATGTTAAGTAACATGTCGGTGCTTGCTAAAAAGTGTTACACAATATAAAGCTCTATATATTACAATCAAAATCTTCTAATTTTAACGATGATTAGATCCCTTTCATAGGACTGCTAAAGGGAAAGACGTTCTTTGAGTAGCTTATAGCCAGCGCTACTGGCACGAAGATAGGTTCCATCCTTTAATCGTACTTGATAGGTTTCTTTTCCGAATAGTTCTACTCGCAATATCTGTTCCGTATTAACGATATAAGAGCGGTGTATACGAACGAACTCCGGAGAAGGAAGGCTTCGCTCGAAATACTTCATGGTTTGCTCCTTTACGTGCTGACCGGAAGTGGTGAATAAGGTCACATAGTCGCCACATGCTTGCAAATAGAATATCTCTTTTATCGGGATGATATGAATACGTGCCCCGTCTTTTACGGATATACGATCTAGAATCTCCTCCGGAACGGTAGTCGGGGGAGGTGCCGTCTTTTCCTCCATTTGTCTCACGATAGGTTCCGCCTCACTCTTTCTTTCCCGACTGGCATACCATTGGGATAGAATGATCCATGCCATTAGGCCGAACAGGAATCGAAAAGGAATCGTGATCGAGAATTCCTCCCAATCTTCCAATCCGAATATTTGTAGCAAGATCGAGCATCCGGCTATGCAAGCGATTTGTACGAGTACGGCGAAAGCCACTCGTGCTTGCATGATATGTAACGTACATTGTACATACCAAAGATAATATCCCGCTACGGCGAACAATGCGATGGAAAGTAGGCTATCGACCAAAGTGATGCTCAACGGAAGATCGCCATAAAGAGTTAATAATGCGCATTGGATCGCTATGGCTAAAAGTAGTAATAGGCTTCCCAGCCCTTTATGTAATATGGATGTTGTAATAGGATGTTCTTGCATGATGAGTTTAGTCTCTTAGTTCAAGGCCGCTGAACGACAAGTCTCCACATATGTATAGTGTATGCGTCATGTCGGTTGCTTCTGTCAGTTCCCTCATATCTTGGCATCCAGCCAAGAAAGAACCAACCTTTAGACGAACCAGCCATCCTTTAGGAACGTATATTACTACGCCGCTGAAGGAGCTATCTATGTTTATGATGGTTTCATCAGCCTCTAATGTTGTTTTTTTAAGATCAAGAATCACGTTGCCGAAAGATACGTCTATGTCCGCCCCCTTGAATACGGGGTCCAGTACGATGTGCCTTACCGAGTTGAAAGTGGTGTCAACCGATACGAAACCGTTATCTGTCTCGTAGTTGATCTCATCGTTAGGCTTTCTGTGCCCGAAAGGGGGATGGTTAAAGGGACGTTTATGCTTTTTCGTGCGGATAGAATCTTTCCGCTTCAGCATGATGACCAATCCTAACAGGATTAATCCTAACGGCCAATATACACGTAAAAAATCGTTCGTGATCCAATTTAACTGCGGGAAAAGGAAATAGACTCCCACGCCCACGAGGAGCATACCTCCTACCGGATTACGGTGGAAAATCGTAAAGATGCCCGACACGACAAGCAGCATCGGCCAAGATACAAGCAAGTCAAATAAGGATGGATCTATCATTCCTAGATTCCGCAGTAAAAATAATATACCGACAATGATAAATAAGGTAGCGATCAGATACCCGTTTGTCCTCTTCTCTTTAAAATTGATGTCATAATCTTTCATATCCATAAGTTCAATTTTTTTGTTTTTTATCAAATGTACGGGTTCGTCATTCTATACACAAGTAAATACCGCTGATTTCTATACGAGTATCGGTAAATAACCGAATAATCCCGATTAAAAAAGCCTTTAGTTTGTAAGAAACGTGAATTTGACACCAAAACTTGATAAAAAAACTAGTTTGATAAGATTAGTTGATAATTAAGGAATATCTTTGTCTTTACAACTGCAATAGAGGAATGTAGGGAATGATACGAAATATTATAAATTTAAAGGCAATAATACTTTATTTTCGATTGATTTTATGCTTGATAGCCGGTATGCCGACTCCGGCTTATGGGAGTTCTTCATATCCGGTCAAGGAGGAATCGTATGTATTGGTGATAAATTCATATGTGGATGGCGAACGTTGGTCTGGTAATTTATTAAACATGATCTCGAAGTTCGCTACCCCGGAGGAGTACACTCTCCGGATAGATCATATAAGCGTGATGTTGGTTGATACGCCAGAGAAATTAAAAGAGAAACAAGAGGTCTTCTTTGAAGCTAACAAGAAGAAGCCGGATGGAATTATCTACTTAGGCGTAAATGGATGGGCTTTTATGCGGGATAAGATCCGGGAGAAATGGGGGGATATTCCCACTCTGGTCTGTTCGGAGACGGGGGAAATGGCAGAAAATGAATGTTATTTTAATCAGCGGCATTCCTCTGATAGGGTGATTCCTTTACAAGAGGCGGTTAAGGGGTATAACGCTACGGGATTGGTTATCCCTTATTATGTTAAAGGTTCGATCGACTTGGTGAAGGAATTAATCCCGGGTTTGAAACGTCTGATTTTCATATCCGACAGACGTTATGTTTCCACATGGCTCCGGGATGAGATGGAGAAACATATGGAAACTTCTTTCCCTGAGGGGAAAGTGGATTTTTATACGGAGGGTTCTTGCTCCATGGATAGTTTATTGGCGGTTCTGTCGGAGAAAGATCCGCATCGAGCGACAGCCGTGATGTATTACTCGTGGATTACCGAGAAACCTTTCTTGAATCACTCGTTATTATATAGTACTTTATATCAAGGTATAAACGGTATTTCTAGGCATCCTGTTTTTTCTTTATATGATATGGGTGTGGAAGAAGGATATACGATTGGTGGATATTATAATAGCGCTAAAACGATTGAGACTGCTCTAATCCCCTTGCTACAACAAGTTTATAACGGTGAAGATATGGGCAAGATCCCGGTTTCGACGGTAAATGATCCTCATAAATATTTGAATTATGCTTCGTTGATAAGTGCGATATCTAATGAAGATAATTTCCCGCGTGATGCGATCTACTTGAATGCGCCTCCCTCTTTCTTGGAAAAATATTGGATGCAACTGTTAGGCTTTCTGATATTCTTTCTGGTAGTCGTGTTTTTAGCGTGGCATTACGTGTATCGTTCTAAGCAAAAGATGAAGGAAGTAGAGTTGAGGTTATTGTCCCGTTACCGTGATTTATTTAATAATATGCCGTTACCTTATATACGGCAGCGACTGATTCGAGAAGGTACGCAAATCGATGTGCAGGTTTTAGATGTGAACCATGCTTTCGAGGAGAAAATCGCTCCTAAAGATTTTGTGGTAAATAAGCGTGGAAAAGAGATCGCAAATTTGATTGGCGGGAGTTATCCTTTGCTTCTATCGGCAGTGCCTACGGTTTTAGAGAGTGGAAAATCCTTCACTTATGAGTATTATTTTGAGCCGACAGGGCTTTACTATACGATTATCATCATGCCTACCTCGGAAGAGAATGTGGTTGATGCGTTTTTTATTGATATTACGGATATCCATAAATTCCAGACGCATTTGAAAGCCATGAATCATAAGCTGGCTATGGCGTTAGAGGCGGCAGATCTTTTACCGTGGCGATATAATCTGGCTGAAGGGAAGATTATCTATGAGTCGAAAGTACATCCGGGAGATAATATAGAGACTGCAGAGGTGCATACCCATGAGGTTTCGTTGAAGGAATATTTCAGCAAGATACACCCGTCTTTCAGGGCTTGCGTGGAAAAGGCTTTCGATGATTTGTGTAATGGGAAAATAAAGAAAGTACGAAAAGAATATTGTCTGGAGCGGTTGATTCCGGGAGAAGATCGCCATGAGTGGGAGGAGATACAGGTAATGGTCGAATATGATGCTTCCGGTAAACCGAAAGCGTTGATCGGGTCTACGATATCTATTACCGAGCGTAAGCAATTGGAACATGACCTTCGAATGGCTAGGGATAAGGCGGAAGAGTCGAATAAATTGAAATCAGCGTTTTTAGCAAATATGAGCCATGAGATACGTACACCGTTAAATGCGATAGTAGGTTTCTCTAATATCCTTGCCTCGACCGATGACCTTGAGGATAAGAAGGAATTCGCTGATATTATCGAGAATAATAATTCCCTATTGTTGCAGTTGATAAACGATATCTTGGATTTGTCAAAGATTGAGGCGGGTACCTTGGAGTTTACTTATGACTATGTGGATATTAACGCTGTATTGAGGGATTTGGAGCAATCGGCTCATTTGAAGAATAAGAATCCGGATGTACAGATCTCATTTAAGGATTATCTGGAGCCTTGCGTGATTTATACGGATCGAAATCGTCTGTCCCAACTGATGATCAATCTGTTGAACAATGCCATGAAATTTACGCAGGCAGGATCGATCTTATTTGGCTATAAGTTGAAGGATGATAATACGTTGTGGTTCTATGTAGAGGATACGGGCTGCGGAATCCCGGAGAATAAACGGAAAGATATTTTCGGACGTTTTGTGAAACTGAACACTTTCGCTCAAGGAACAGGATTGGGTTTAAGTATCTGTGAGATGATTGTTACCCAGATGAAAGGAACGATAGGGGTTGATTCCGTGGAAGGGAAAGGCTCTAGGTTCTGGTTTACATTGCCTTTTCAGCCGAAGAAAGAATTATTTCCTAGTGAAGAGCAGAAGCCTGTTACTTTGGAGAAGATCGCCCGAAGTGAGGTTACGATCTTGATCGCTGAGGACAATTCCAGTAATTATCGCCTGTTTGAGTCTATATTAAAGCCTGAATATAAATTGATTCATGCATGGAATGGAAAGGAGGCTGTGGAGCTATTTCATCAGCACAAACCTCAGTTGATCTTGATGGATATAAAGATGCCGGTCATGGATGGATACGAGGCTACCGCAGAGATTCGTAAGGTTTCTGCTAGCGTGCCTATTATCGCGGTGACGGCTTATGCTTTCGCCCAAGATGAGCAACGGATCATTAATAGTGGATTTGATGCCTATACGGCGAAACCGATTAATGGGAAGATCTTAAAAGACAAGATATCAACTTTATTGACGCATCGGATTATTCTGATGTAATCGAAGGGCTTTGCGGGAAGCAGACCTTATAAAACAATTAAAGCCTGTCTCACGACAAACCCTAACCAAACTTTGTTAACCTTAAATCTAATACTATTATGAAAAAACCACGATGCAAATATACGGAGTTACTATTATTTGTCAATAGTTTAAGTGCTAAATTGTGTTTTGTAACATGTAATAAAATCTAATAGGAACTTATGCCTCATTGAAATCTTTCGATAGAGTCGCATATATTCTTTATACCTCCCTCTTTTTGGATCATCTCGCCTATATGAGCGGCATTTTTCTTATAAAGCGGATTGGTGACCAGATCACAAACCTTGCGTTCGATCTCCTGCTCGCTCGCTTTCGCTATCTTAAGCCCTTCCGGCCCTAACCCTAATTGGTGGATTCGATAGGACCAATAGGGTTGATCGATAATCAACGGAGTGATTAATTGGGGCTTTCCCGCCCTTCCTACGCTATGGGTCGTGCCGCAACCTCCATGATGGATAACGCCGTCGCAGTGCCGAAATATCAAATTATGCGGAACCGGCTGCTTCATTAAGAATAAATGTTTATCCGCTTGTAAGGTGATTCCTGTCTTTGCCCAACCGGAACCGATGATGAGCCGATAATCATGTTTCTTGCAAATATCGACCAAGGCTTTGCTAAAACGGTTACCATCCTTGGAACTACAACTCCCGAGGGTAAAAAAGATAATAGGGCTTTGAGCGCTGTCGACGAATGATATCATTTCCTCGTAAGCCTTCTCATCATATTGAAAAGTGTCATTGAAGCAATAGCCTCCGATCGACCATTTGAACGTCCAGTCCGGATCTATGTTTCCTAGGTGCTGGCTGAAAAGCAAGTAATTATATGAACGCTCTCCCGCATGATAACCAAAATTACGAATCGGAGCGAGTCCGTATTTAGCCCGGTTCTTGTTGATCGTGTCTTTGACCATGAAATTGGTCATCCGGTTCATCAACTTCCATAGGATGGCGGGGGTGATGATCGGGTTGGGTTTGGGAAATGGCAATACGGCCGGGGGAATCTTCTTACCCGGCAAGAACGGGGCGTAGGCGGTACGTATCAAGGGCTTCTTGTAATACTCGGCGATACTTGCGACAGCAAATTCCGAGTTGGTCGATACTAAAATATCATGCTCTTTTAGTAGGGGAATCAATTGATCGAACTGTTTATCGATCACGTTCCTCATCCATTTAAGGAATGGCCGGAATTTATGTGAGTTTTGCGCTGCGCTATCGATCATGCCGCCGATATCGTCAAACTGCTGCAATACGTATTTAAATCCGTAGGGTTTAACGGTCTCCTCGAATATTTGAGGGAGATTGATGGTCACCTCATGGCCACGTCTTTCCAATTCGGCCGCTATGGCCAAATAAGGAAGGACGTCGCCTTGTGAGCCTCTGGTTACTAATAGTATTTTCATGCTACGTTTATTTATGGGCTATGAGGGTCTTGTTTACCGGATATTCAGTTGACGCAAACGCTCAATGTCCAGATGGTATTTGGCTTCCATCGTTTGTAGTTTCTGCTCATTGATGGCTAAGGGATGATTCAATCGTTTCGTTTCCCGGTATCCTTTATATACGGAGCGAATCATCTTACGTGGATTGAAAATGACGGATGAGGTGATCCAGCAGCCGTGCGTACACCAACAGTTGGCTTTATACCCATGTCCGATAGCGGCTATTTCCTGTTTCATCGCTTCGCTATTCATCACTTTACTTATATCGCAACCATACTCTTTTATATTTCCGAGCGGTTCCCGTAGCTCGCAGGCACGAAAACGTCCGTCGTAGTCGATTACCAAGGTAGTCTCTCCGGCCGTACAATCCATCCCCCAAGGGGTCGGGTGATCTATGTTGCTGGCACGCACATTATATAAGGTACGTATAAGGCCGAGATAGAAGAAGCGTGTGATCGGTTTCCTTAAGCCGGTGGTATCCGCTACCATCCGATCCGCATAAGCTGAATAGATAGGGGATATGTCATCTTGTATTTTGCGTAGCGTTGACTCGGTTAGGATTTTCACGCCATCGTCACGGGTCATGCCTCTGGCAGCCTCAATTGTATGCGTGGAGGTGCGGAAACGTCCGTATACCCAAGTCATGAAGTCTTCTATCTGGTCTATATTGTATTTCGTGATAACGGTTGCTATATTTTTTAAGACTTTGCCGTCATCTCCGAAATTCTCCTGTATCTTACGCAGGGTTTCCAAGGCCTTATAGAAGTTTCCCGGTACGCCTCTCTGTGTATCGTGGGTCGCACCGAAACCATCCAAGGAAAGGCTTACGTTAATATTACAATCCGGGCAGTTCTGGCGGAACCGTTTTACCCATTCGACGATCCGGTCTGGTTTTAAGCCGTTCGTAGGGATGTTCACATCTTTGATATGGTTGTTTTTGTAGAATAACTCCAATATTTCCGGTAGATCCTCACGCAAGGTAGGCTCACCCCCGGATATCCATAATCGATTGAATTGCCCGGCGGTTTCTGATATCTTCTTGATTTCATCGAAAGTGAGGTCGGGTTGCTTCTTATCCATTTCTTGGGCATAGAAACACATTGCGCATTTGGCGTTGCATCGGCCTGTTACGAAAAGGAAGATCGACTCGAGTTTTCTTTCCGTGCTCATTGCCCTGAAAGAACTGGTGGTTCGTTTTTTGTCCATTTTATTTTTGTTTTACCATTTGTCTTATCTGGCGCATGATTTTTTCCTTGTGTTTGATCAACACCCGGAGAAAATAACATAAGAAGCCAAATAAAATACTTATTAGCATATACTATATGATCTTTAAAGGCAAAGATCGACGATAAAATGACGCTAAACAATCTCTATTTGCAGTATTTTATGGTCCATGTTTAAAAGGTAGGTCTATAAACAATTAAAGCCTGTCTCACGACAAGCCCTAACCAAACTTTGTTAACCTTAAATCTAATACTATTATGAAAAAACCACGATGCAAATATACGGACTTTTCAATTCCTGTCAAGGGTTATAATGCTAAATTATGTTTTACGACATATAACAAAAACAAAAAGGCGCCTTTCTTTTAGAGAAAGACGCCTTTTCCATGATATACTAATCAAATATTAGTCTTGTAATTTAGCGCAAATGAACTCGCGGTTCAAACGAGCGATGTTGCTAACGGAGATATTCTTCGGACATTCCATCTCGCAAGCACGTGTGTTCGTACAGTTACCGAAGCCAAGCTCATCCATTTTAGCGACCATAGCTTTGGCACGGCGAGCAGCCTCGACTTTACCTTGAGGCAACAAAGCCAGCTGGCTAACCTTAGCGGATACGAATAACATAGCGGAACCATTCTTACAAGCGGCAGCACAAGCGCCACAACCGATACAAGCGGCAGCGTCCATGGCTAAGTCTGCGTCCTTCTTTGGGATAGGTATCGCATTAGCGTCGGGTACACCACCTGTGTTGACAGATGTGAAACCACCCGCTTGGATGATTTTGTCGTAAGCGTAGCGGTCTACCATCAAGTCGCGGATAACAGGGAAACCTGCGGAACGCCACGGTTCGATCGTGATCGTCTCTCCATCGTGGAAACGACGCATATATAACTGGCAAGTCGTAGCTCCAGTTGCCGGTCCGTGCGGGTGTCCGTTTACATACAATGAACACATGCCACAGATACCCTCGCGGCAGTCGTGATCGAATACGATCGGTTCCTTACCCTCGTTGACCAACTGCTCGTTCAAGATATCCAACATTTCCAAGAAAGAGACACTCTGATTGATCTTCTCAATTTTGTATGTCTCGAACTGTCCTTTCTCCTTCGGACCTCTCTGACGCCAAACCTTAAGTGTTACACTTATATCTTTATCCATGATTCTAATTTTTTCTGAGATTGATGATTATTACTTCTTGTAGTTACGTGTTTGAGGAACAACGAACTCATAGTTCAAATCCTCTTTCAACATGACAGGATCTTTGTCCTCGCCTTGGTACTCCCAGCAAGATACGTACATGAACTTATCGTCATGACGCAAGGCCTCACCTTCTTCTGTCTGGTGCTCCGTACGGAAGTGACCACCACAAGACTCAGCGCGGTCCAAAGCATCGTGTGCCATCAATGTACCGATCTCGATAAAGTCGGCTACACGTAATGCTTTCTCTAACTCGGTATTCAAGTTGTCTGCGTTGCCTGGGATGAATACGTTGCTCCAGAACTCTTTCTTCAAGTCTTTCAGCATCTGGATAGCTTCTTGCAAACCTTTTGCGTCGCGTGCCATACCGATATGTTCCCACATGATATGACCTAGTTTGCGGTGGATAGTGTCTACGGTTTCTTTACCCTTGACGCTCATCAATTTTTGGATACGATCCTTGATGGCCTTTTCTGCCTCGACGAACTCCGGCAGATCCGTGCTGAAGCGAGGAACTTGGATTTGGTCGGACAAATAGTTCTGGATCGTGTATGGTAATACGAAATAACCATCGGCCAATCCCTGCATCAAAGCGGAAGCACCTAAACGGTTCGCTCCGTGATCGGAGAAGTTTGCCTCACCGATAGCGAACAGACCCGGAATGGAGGTCATCAACTCATAGTCAACCCACAATCCACCCATTGAGTAGTGCAATGCCGGGTAGATCATCATCGGAGTCTCGTATGGATTATCGTTCGTGATCTCTTCGTACATATCGAACAAGTTACCGTATTTCTGCTTAACGACCTCTTTACCCAAGCGATTGATTGCGTCGGAGAAATCCAAGAATACGGCCAAGCCCGTGCTGTTCACGCCGAAACCTGCGTCGCAACGCTCTTTAGCGGCACGAGAAGCCACGTCGCGAGGAACCAAGTTTCCGAATGCCGGATAACGACGCTCCAAATAATAATCACGGTCTGCCTCGGGAATATCTTTACCTTTCTTCGTTCCGGCCTGTAGAGCTTTAGCGTCTTCCAGTTTCTTCGGAACCCAGATACGGCCGTCGTTACGCAAGGATTCGGACATCAAAGTCAATTTAGATTGGAAGTCACCTTTCACCGGTACGCAAGTCGGGTGGATCTGAACCATACAAGGATTAGCGAAGTAAGCGCCTTTCTTGTAGCATTGCCATGCGGCGGAACCGTTAGATGCCATAGCGTTGGTTGACAAGAAGAACGTATTAACGTAACCACCCGTAGCTACAACTACAGCGTGAGCGGCGTAACGCTCGATCTTACCTGTAATCAAGTTGCGGGCGATGATACCACGAGCACGACCGTCTACCTTAACTACATCCAACATCTCATGACGAGTGTACATCTTAACCTTACCCAAACCGATCTGACGGCTCAACGCTGAATAAGCGCCTAACAAAAGCTGCTGACCCGTCTGGCCACGGGCGTAGAACGTACGCGATACCTGAGCGCCACCGAATGAACGGTTATCCAACAAACCACCATATTCGCGAGCGAAAGGAACGCCTTGAGCCACGCACTGGTCGATGATTGAGTTAGAAACCTCAGCCAAACGATAAACGTTAGCCTCACGAGCACGGTAGTCACCACCTTTGATCGTATCGTAGAACAAACGGTAAACAGAGTCACCATCATTCTGGTAGTTCTTAGCGGCGTTGATACCACCTTGAGCGGCGATAGAGTGCGCACGGCGGGGAGAATCTTGGATACAGAAGTTCAATACGTTGAATCCCATCTCTGCCAAAGATGCGGCAGCGGAAGCTCCGGCCAAACCTGTACCGACTACGATAACATCCAAACGACGCTTGTTAGCGGGGTTCACCAATTTCTGGTGATTTTTATAATTAGTCCACTTCTCAGCCAACGGGCCTTGAGGTATTTTAGAATTTATTTCAGACATAATGATTTAATTTCAAAAGTTCTTAATTATAAAACCTGTAGCTTGCAATTAAGCACCTACTCCGTTTAGGAAGAAGATGATAGTAATGATCGCGAAAAGTCCGCAAATAACCGTAGCTACGATCTTAGAGATACATTCCCAACGGTTCATCCAGATCGTATTATTCCAACCAATTGTTTGGATAGCGCTCCAGAACCCGTGAGTCAAGTGGAACCACAAAGCCACGTACCAGATCAAATAAAGAACAGTGATCACGGCATTACCTTGGAAGTAATAGTTGATAAAAGCGGCTCCGTCTTGTGGAGATACCATAGCTGACCCCAATGCAACTTCGTGATGACCGATCAATTCGGCGAACATCATCTTATACCAGAACTGGCTGAAGTGCAACAGCATGAACAGGATAACAATCAAACCCAAAACGAACATGTTCTGAGATGCCCATTCCACGCCTTTCGGACGAGCGTTGATAGCGTAACGGTCGTTACCACGTGCCTTACGGTTTTGCAAGGTAAGAATGATAGCGTACACGAAGTGGATCACAACGCCTGCGGCCAATACGAGAGTAGCTGCCACAGCGTACCAATTAGAGCCCAACAGCGAACAAACCATGTTATAAGCCTCTCCGGAGAAAACGGCCGCCACGTTCATCGACAGGTGGAACAATAAGAACAGAACAAGAAAGAGGCCTGATATACTCATTATCAGCTTCTTCCCGATAGAAGAATTAAGTAACCACATAA
>OHRD01000706.1_pt1 | contig 14110 bp, 19 predicted proteins | sample 1578371 | NCBI WGS metagenome assembly OHRD01 (sample SAMEA3879505, study PRJEB24766) | human gut metagenome | biome: human-associated habitat; feature: feces | place: USA | collected 1985/1987
GCGTTTTTTGCTCGGCTTCGTAATCTGCCAGCAGACTGTCAAAGCGTTCATCGGTAATGCGTCCGACAGCAAAGGATTCATAGAGCTTTTTGATGATGGCGTCCAACTCGGCAATGCGCTTTTTGTCCTTATTCAGCTTTCGTCTGGCGTCCTTGGCCGCTTCTGCCTGCCGGAACTGGGAGGCAGAGCGCACCTTTTCCATGAACGCCTCCTGATTGGAAATTGCAAAGGTGCTGACCGTGCGGATGGTATCCAGAATCAGGGTGCGCAGGGCCTTGGTACTAATATGATGTCCACAGCAAGCGGCAGACCGTTTTTGACCCGCCAATTTGTAAGTGGAGCATTCAAACACATCATAGGGATACGGCTTACTTTCTGTCCCCCTTGACCGTTGATTATACATTTTGGATCCACAATCGGCGCAGTACAAAAGACCGGTCAGCGGATTTGCCTCACCCAACGTGTCGATGCGCTTGGGCGTCTTGCGGAGCTTTTGTGCAAGCTCCCATGTTTCCCTGTCCACAATGGCCTCATGGGTATCCTCAAAGATCAGCCAGTCCTCCCTGGGATTCATCACGGCGTTTTTATCCTTGTAGGACTGCTTGTGGGAGCGGAAATTCACCGTGTGCCCCATGTACTCCGGCTTGGAGAGGATCTGCCCCACGACATAGCCGCTCCAGTTATAGGGATTAGAAAATTCCTCTTTGCTTTTCCGGATGCCCTTGCCCTGCTTACCGAAGTACACAGCAGGCGTCTCCACCTTATCCTCAAAGAGAATACGGGCAATATCGTAGGGTCCTTTGCCCTCGATGGTCAATCGGAAAATGCGCCGCACCACGGCGGCAGCTTCCTCGTCGATCAGCCAATGGTATTTGTTTTCCGGGTCTTTCTTGTAGCCATAGATAGCACAGTTGGTAGTGGGCTTGCCGGATTCGCCCTTGACGCGGATGGCGGTTTTCTGCTTGCGGCTCAGGTCGCGCAGATACCACTCGTTCATGATATTGAGGAAGGGGGCAAACTCATTGCTGTTCTGGTCGTCGCTGTCCACGCTGTTGGCAATGGCGACAAAGTGGACGCCGTGCTGCCGGAAGAATACCTCCGTGTAAAAGCCGGTTTGCAGATAGTCGCGCCCCGCCCGGCTCATATCTTTGACGATCACATGGGCAACCTTGCCTGCCTCAATATCCGCGATAAGCTGTTTCCATGCCGGACGCTCGAAATTGCCGCCGCTCCAGCCGTCGTCCGTATAGTGCCGACAGTTGGTGTAGCCTCTCTGCTGGGCATAGCTTTCGAGATATTTTTTTGATTCACGATGGAATTGCTATCCCCGGCGTTGTCATCGTCACGGGACAGCCGCTCATAGAGAGCGGTAATTTTGCTTTCAGCCTGTTTCACGCTCATGATGCGCTCCTTTCAGACTGTCGGCTCATTTGTGGTGCCTCCATTATACCATAGGTTCCGTCGTTTGTAACCATATCATTGCGTACAATCCGCAAAATTTTATCCTCCATAGTCTCGCCGCCGTTTTCGTTGAACACAACTCTGACCTTGTAGGTTGTACCGCCAATCCGGCGGATGATAAACTGTTCTCGTTTGTTCTGCTCCATAGGCATCTTCCTTGCGCGATTGGTTGGTTTTTGATATAATGTGTTTGGTTCCGTTGGCTGTAAGCCAACCGTGTCTTTCTGTTGCTTTTCCATGTTCCATATCCTCCTTTTCTTCGTTGATGGCTTTGAGAAGTAACCTGTGTAATTTGAGTCAAGATTACTTTCTCTACTAATAGGAGAAATACAGAGTGTAAATCGGAACTGTTTTTGAAAAAAAGAAAAATATTTTTTTGGGGAGGTGAAGCTGTCATGGAACCGTGGGAGGATGAACTGCTGTGGGATGATGATTTTTCCGATGAGGAAGAAGTTGCCGAGGAGCAAATAGAGGAAACCGGTCTTAAAATGGATGAGGACAGCTTTGCCGATTGGGAGGATGCGTCTGACGGTGCGCCGGTGGACGAGACGCTGGAGGAGGCGCTTGCAGAGGAACGTACGCTGGAGCTGGAAAGCGAGCTGGAGCAGGACGAACACCCCAGAGACTATAATGCCGAGCTGGAGGACGAGGAGGAAGAAGCGGCGCCCACCAGTGAGAAGCGGCTCAAGCGTGAAATTCGCGCAGAGGCTCTGCGGCGGCTGGAGGAAGCAGCCCGGACAGAATCCGACTTTCTGACTGTAGTAGACGAGTGGAATAAGCTGGACAGGAACCGGGAGCGCCGGGAACGTGACTATGAGAACCTGCGTGGGGATGTGCCGTTGGAGTTTCAGGCGGTACCTGATCCGAAGATCGCCCCGCTGTGGATGAATCTGCCGAGGTTCCGCCAGCTCTGTCAGGGAAACTTTCTCGACATCATCTTTTCCTGTCCATACGAGCTGCACGAGCTGACTGCGAACCGTTTTCTCTCCAAGCTTTTTTTCGCCCTCAGCGATGAGCAGAAGGAGGTGCTGTATTACCTGTTCGTCAAGCAATACAGCACCACAAGGCTTGCCGCCATCCGAGGGCAGTCCGACCGAAATATCCGAAAGCTGCGGATGACCATTCAGAAAAAGCTGCAAAAGCGGATGTATGAGCATCTGAGCGAAAAGCTGGAAAACGATCATAGCCTTACGCTGCGGGAGCGCGAGTTCATGGAGGAATATGAAGCGCTGCTGCAAACCATGGGCAAGGATGCCGTGATCCGCAGGGAGAATAAAACGAAGCCGAGAAAAAAGAAAGCCGCCCTTGACGATGCCAAGGACGGTTGATACAATGGTAATATGGTTAATATATAGATGGATTACGAATTGAGAGGAACAGCGTCATGAACAATCTGTTTGCGCAGTCCCGTTCCCATTGGGTGCGGTATGACCGCTATGAGATCAAGACCGGCAAGGACGGAAAACGCTATATTACGCCGGAAAAGGCGGCAAAGCCCGACATCTATAACCCGCTGAAGGAGTCCTCCGAGATGGTGCTGGAAGCACTGAATGTTGGTATGCTGATGATGAACCGCAGTCCGGAGGACGAGGTGGAAAAGGCAATTTTGGCTTTTGTGACCCATTACGGTCTGTTGGGGCTGATGACGGCACTGCCCACTACGCCGTCGTTTATGGACTACGAGGCGGTTTATCTGCCGAAGAATCACTTCATCAAGGAAGAAAGCATGGCGACAGAGGATTATCTTGCTCTGTTCTATCCCTTCGACAAATTGGATGTGGTGAAAAAGGGCGTGGAATCCAGTTGGAATGTTTCCGGGGATAATATGATGATTGCCCTGACCATGACCTTTATGGATGAGCCAATGGCGAAGAACATGAGCTTCCAGCGGGAATATGCCGAGCCGTATGATTGGGTTGCCCAGCAGTTCAAGGATTGGGCGTTCACGCTGACCACCTCTATTCTGTACTATAACGACTACGACAGCATTGACGAGGATACAAGAAATCTCTACCGCAAGGCCATGGCTGCCTTCGGCGGCATTGCGCCGAGCTATCATATTGAACTGCTGGAGAAACCGACGATCTATTGGGATTTCCATTCGCTGCTGCTGGGTATCCAGATGATGTTCAGCTTCATGCTGGTTGATGATGCGAAACCCCTGCGGCTGTGCAAGCACTGCCAGAAGGTATTCCTCGGCAGCCGGGCCAACTCCGCGTTTTGCAGCGCCCGGTGCAAGAATCAGTATAATGTCTATAAGAGCAGAGAAAAAAATAAGGGACAGGACGGTGAGAATGATGATTGACCGCTGGATCGCAGAAGCGACCGAATGTGATTTCAAGGTCGCGCTGGAGGTAAAGAAGCCGAAAAGCTGGCTCAAAAGCGTCAGTGCGTTTGCAAACGGAATTGGCGGTACGCTGTTTTTTGGTATTGATAATGACAGAAATGTTGTCGGCTTAGCTGACGCACAGAACAATGCGGAGGCAATCAGCCGCTTGATCAAAGAGCGTATCACGCCTTATCCGAGTTTTGTCCTCGCACCGGAGCGGGAGGACGGCAAGGACATTCTTGTGCTGTCTGTGTCAGCAGGGCGCTCCACACCGTATTACTACAAAGCGGACGGCATTATGGAGGCGTATATCCGCATTGGCAATGAAAGCGTGATTGCCCCGTCCTATGTGCTGAATCAGCTGATTCTCAAAGGGATGCACCGCACCTATGACGAACTGGTTTCCGAGTATGATTTCAAGGATTACGCTTTTTCCAAGCTGCGCGAACGGTATAAGGCTTGGACGGGCAACAGCATGGAAGAAAAGCTGTTCGATTCCTTCGATATGCGGGACGAACACGGCAAGCTGACCAATGCAGGCGCTTTGCTTGCAGATGATTCTCCCATCAGGCATTCCCGCCTGTTCTGCACACGCTGGAACGGCCTTGATAAAAGCGGCGGCATGGTGGATGCACTTGACAGCGCAGAATTCTCCGGTAGCCTGATCATCCTGCTCAATGAGGGTGTCAGCTTTGTCAAGCGGAATATGAAAACGCGCTGGAAGAAAACTGCCGATTCTCGTGTTGAGATGCCCGACTACTGCGAACGAAGCGTTTTTGAGGCGCTTGTCAATGCGCTGATCCACCGCGACTATCTGATATTGGGCAGCGAGGTACACATTGATATTTACGATGACCGCCTTACCATTTATTCTCCCGGTGGTATGCCCGACGGTACGCGAATACAGGAACGAGACCTGTCCAGCATTTCCTCCACACGACGCAATCCCGTCCTTGCAGATATTTTCGGCAGATTGGGCTATATGGAGCGGCAGGGCAGTGGTTTTAAGAAGATCACGGAATCCTATCATGTCGCCCACAACTACCGTGCTGAGTTGGAGCCTAAATTCTACTCGGATGTTACCTCATTCCAAGTGACGCTGTACAACCTGAATTATGGGCAATCCATTGATAAAACGAGTATTTCGGATGAAAACCAGTTGTTTGATGAGCAGAAAGCAGTTGTTTCTGAGAAAAACCAGCTGTTTGAAACATTCCTTTTAGGGCTGAAAGCGAAAGCAAGCACCAAGGAAACAATGCTAAAGCTGTATCATAAATTTGGTTTTGACGCTGCATTTGCACGAGCGGATATTATGAATCTCGCGGGTGTAACCTCCTCACCGGCAGGTGCATTGATAGATAAGCTCAAAAGCGCAGGACTAATAGAACCTGTTGCCGGTCAAGGCAAGGGCAAATATAGGTTCGTATTGCCCAAAGAATAAGAGAACGCCCGTTATCGGCCATGCAGCCAATAACGGGCGTTCATCAGTTATATACAAGTTCAGTCAGAACAATTTCCTCAGCACGGCTGCGGATGCTGTTCATGCGGCGCACCCATTCCATTTGGTCGGCGGCTTTGAGCGCTTCGGTCACATCTTCCTGCCTTGCCATATCGGAAACGATGATTGCCATACGCTCGTTGCAGGCTTGGTCGATCTCGGCAAGGTGCCGATGCAGCGTTCCGCTTGTGAGCAGGCTTGCATAGAGAACCGGACGATGTTCTTTCAGATAGCTGCGGCGCATACGCCCGTACTTGCCGATCTGGTATTCTGGTTCGCCCGGCAGCGCAAGGTTCGGGATAAGATAATCACCCTCCTGACGGTAAGTGCCGCCCATTTCCTCAAATAGAGATTTCATAAAGTTCAGCTCCTTTTTGTGTTGATTTGCAGCGGTTATAAGTTTTTTGTCTCCTTTCCTACAACTGCTGTTCCATTCACCACAAATGAGCCGCAGTCATATGTATTAGGTGGGAGAAACCACCCTCTACATAGTAACTCTTGGTTAATAATGCTGTTGGAATCACCCTGCAGTTCATCGTCTCGCGAAAGGCGGCAGTACAAAGCGGTAATTTTTCCGTCAGCAGCATAAGACTGCCTGTTATTATTCATGTGCTCCTCCTTCCCGACAGTCTTCAAGCGGTACTGTATTATCGCTCTGAACTGCAGATATAGCAAGCTTTTATGCGGATTTTTCCAGATAACTTTTTGTGTCTTTCAGGATGAGCCTCTTGACCTTTTCATAGGCAGATTCTTTGGCATTATCGCTGATGGTGTATTCTACGATATAAATAGTGCTATCGCGTTTCTTGGCGGCAATACTAACGAGCTTCCGTTCCATATATTCCTCCCCTCCTTGCTAATAACAGATAGGCCCAGGTCTGTTGTCCGGTCGATAGAGCCGCATAGCTCCCCAAGGGGCCATCATATCTTTGCGGCTTTTCGTTTCGGGCAACGGCCCGGGGGTTCGTGTGCAAAAACGCATATTCAAATGGGTAATTAAACCGTGAAACGGTAAATACCCCATATAAAATGCGTACAATCTGATGTAAAACAATCTTTGAAAAGGGTGCGGCAGAACAATCCCACCGCACCCGATTTCATGATTAGCTGTTCTGCCCGGCTTCGGCAATTTTCAGTGCCTTGAGCGCATCGCGGCGGATGAGTTTGCCGTCAAGAAACTCCGTAGCCAGATAGCCAATCTGGTCGAGCGTAACAAAATGCTCCTTCAGCGCCTGGACACTGACAGGGCTACGGTCAATGATCCAGTAATAGCTGAAATTGCCGAACACCACAGGCTTTGCGCCGTCCTTCACGGGCGGCATATCGTAGGAGATAACTACGGACTTGCCGAGAATGGTGTTGTCGGACGGATTCCACAGGTAATTTCCGGCGGAGTCCTTGAGTGTACGCAGCGTCAGTGCCGTTTCGTCGTTCATCATCCATACAGCGTTTTTACGATACTTCGCATCGAGCGAATGGTACAGCCGGAGAACATCGTCAAAGGAAAGCACGGAAGTGGTGATCCCCGTCTCTGCACCTGCAGTATCGTCCAGAATGCCGGTCGGCATATGTTCGCCCGTACCGAGTACAAAACCTTTGTCCTCGGCTTTAGCGAAATTCTCCGCAAGACGCTCCGTCAGATAGTCCTCAAGGCTAAATGCAGCATCATGCACAAAATCATCGTCCAGTTTAACGAACACTGCCAGCTTGTGGGAATCCACGGCATAGCGGGTAAAGTCATTCACACCGTCCTGAAGCGGAATGCTGCCGCCCTCCGGCACCCATGCGGCAATGTCGGAGCAGTCCTTGGCGAAGATACGGCTTGCACCGTTATAGGATTTTATGACCGTGGCCATGCTGCGAAACAAGCTTTCCTGCGTAATTGCTTTTTGGAGTTTGTCATTGCTGCCGGAGGGCAGTGTATACCCACCGGTAATGCCGTTTGCTCCACCATGGATCTTATCGTATGCGTGCTGAATACCTCTCATGGCATCCCAGAAGTGTTCGCTGTATTCGGCAGTTCCGATGAGATATTCCTTTTCGTTGAATATAGTCATTTCGGTGTCCCTCCTTAATCTCTGTCACACACCGGGCATTCGTACAGCCCCAGCGTGTAAAAATCTTTGCATCTGCCGACCTGTTTGAGGTTATTGCCCTTGCAGCGCGGGCACTTGATGTCGTAGGCGAGTGCCATTTCAATATTATGGGGCTGCTTGGCATGAAGACGGTAGTAGCGGCGGGTGTTGTTGTGTCGGTCACGGATGTACTCGTTGGTAAGATACAGGTCGTACATACTTGCGGTGTACTCATCGGTATAGTAGTGATTAGTTTCCGGCGTAAAGGAGCGCCAGTTGTACTTGTTTGCTCTCAGGGGGTAGTTGCTCATTTTGTTTTCCTCGCTTTCTTATTTATGGCAGTTTTTGCAGCAGTAAAGTGCCAGATGATATTTGTCCACAGGTGCAGAGATCGGTGTCATGCCTTTCCCGCATAGCGGACAGTGGATGGTATAGGTTTTTACGTTTGCGGCAGATACGCCGCCGACCGAACATAGCCGGTAATACTGCGGAACGATCTCCTGCAGATACACTTCGTGGCTTTGCCGTATCGTATCCTCATCGCCGGAAAAGAACATGGGCGTTTTCACCATGCCTGTGCTGTCACAGTCGATGAGCGGGTAATATTTGATTTCCTGCATAGCGACTCCTACCTTGTAAAACGACCGTGGCAAAATGCCATTGCTTCCTCATACGAACCGAACAGCACGCAGGAAAAGCCATACTCGACCTTCCACACGGGGAAATCCCGATCCTTGCTCTGCGAAATGACCACGGGTCTGTTCCGGCGGTCTTTCATAAGGGCTTTACATTCATAGCCACCACGGGAAAAATCTTTCCTGTCGGCATCCGTGAATGTCGGCTTTGCGCCATAGTAAATTTTGTACCTCAATTTGAAAATCCTCACTTTCTTATGAATTGTGTTTCAGGCAAAACAGCCTGTCTCTGTCCGTGTAGCCGCTGGTGAGCAGCTGATTGGAGTAGTCAAATAGCTGCTCCACAGCCTCGCCGATGGCTTCTGCACTGCGCCCTACATCACGCACCGTTTTCACGATGATGCAGTCCGGAGCACGGTCACCGTACCAGAGATATAGCGTAGCCGGGCACTTTCGGTTGGCGCGGCTGCATCCGCTGATCTCCACATTGAAGTCGTTGCCGAAATCCCGATACAGGCACTTCTCCAGGTCGATGGTACGGATGCTGTAATTTGCTCCGAGAGCCTTTTTCAGCTCCGGCAGTGACGGGTAATGTACCATTGTCGTTTCCCTCCTTCCCTTGAATTGATGCTGCGGGTAGCAATGGGTAGCAGTACGGGTAGTTGCATTTTTGAACACTGCTACCCGAAAAAAGCCTTGTGTATCAAGGACTTTCGCCTTGCGGGTAGCAGAGGTAGCAGCTGCTGCCGAGGTTATGTCCACGGGAGATAATCCTTGTATGCATTTCTCTGACTTGCTTCCTAACTTTATTTTTTCGGCTGAGAAGTTGGAAGAACTGCTACCTCTGCTACCCAGTGCCCCGAAACCCTTGCGGCAGCTGTGTTTTCTTTGGTAGCAGCAGTGATTTTTACTGCTACCCGTACTACTACCTCTGCTACACGAATTACAGAAAATCCGTACCATCATAGCCGTATTCCCTTGCGTACTGCTCCTTGGCTTCAAGCGTCAGCGTATAGTCTTTGTAATAGGTGTTACCTTTTTGCCGCGTGGTCATCTCTGCGTATACCGTGTCGAGATGCTCAGCAAGTTGCTCACGAAACTCCTTTGCTGTCTTGGAAAAGCCGTTGTTATTGTCCCTGCACCATGCCTGATAGACCCGGTAAATGCGCCCGGTGGTGCAGTGCTTTTGAATCTTGCCGTTCTGCCATGGACACATACACTCCTCAAAGAAGCTGACGACCGTGCTGTTTTCGGACATATACCGTGTCCGTGCTGCCGAGATACTCTCCGGCTCGGAAAAGCGATAGCCGTTGTGGATGACCGTTTGCAGTGCCTGTACAGCTTTGTACACGATGCCGTTGCGCTCTGCGTACATTTTGTCAAGCAACTGCTTGTCCTGCCTGTCTTTCGGAATAACATTCGGGCAGAGCACTACCATGATGCGGTCGTATACCCACTGACCGTTGTCTCCACCGAACTTTGGCAGGCGGTTCATGCAAAACCAGAGCAAACCATTGTAGGTGAACTCAAATGCCTGCTGCCCTTTGAACTCGGCATACAGGCTATCACCACCTGTGATCTTCTTGAAGGTTTTCAGCTCGTCCACGGAAAGAAAGCTCATATCCGAGGAGCCGGCAAGCCGTGTGCCGTAGATCGCACCAGTGCCGAAACGGGCTTCAATCTCTTTCAGGTCGATGCCGATGAAGTTGCCCTTGCCGAGCAGCCGCTCCACAAGACTTTTGAGCTGAGATTTACCTGTATCGCCGTCACCTACAAGGAACAGTGCCTTTTTCATCCGCCAGCCCTTGATGTTGGAAATACAGACACCCATAAACTCCAGAAGAAGCTGTTCGACCGCCTTATCCCCGTTTGTGAGTGTGCGCATATACGCATCAAACACAGGTGTCGGCTCCGGCTTGCCCGTCCAGTCGCACGGGATCTGAATCGTGGAATACACGGTCGGTGTGTGTGGGATCAGAACGGTGTCCGTTTCGGTGACTCGGAGCAGACCATTTTTGAAATTGATCAGCCCCTCGTCGCCATCAAGCTCCTCCTGACTTATATAGTTTAGGTCGGTTGTTATGTGTTGCAGTGCCTCTGTGACCTTGCTCATCTTGACCAATTCCTCGTCATAATCGGCAATACACTGCTTGATAATGCCCATGAACATATCGTTGGAATACAGCCGGTAGCGGCCGTTCTCGTAGACATATTTCAAAAGCCCCTGCTTGCCGTTATCCCTAACGAGGATGTAATTCAAATGCTCCCGAACATATCTCGCCAGCAGCGGCACAACAACATACGGTTCGCCGGTCATTTCGTTGAATCGGATAAAATACGGGTGCTCCATCTTCGATTGGTGGAATGTGCCGTGACAGGCCTCAATGCCCTTCTCGATGGTGGCCGTGCGGTAATCCTCGCGCTCCCACTTTTCCCGGTACAGAGCGGAGGATCGGAACACCGTGTCGATCATCGCCGGGTCAGGCCCCGTGCGGAACGCGATCATGGCGCAGAGCGCACAGTCGGCTTCGGATTGGGAGCCGTAGTCGGAGAAATCCCCGTCGCAGTATAGCTTGCGGAATTTCTCGCCGTTTTTCTGCTTCAGCAGATTGGCCACGATGTCGAACAGCTCACGGTCATCCCCGTCCCGCTTTCCGCTGTATTTGACTTTCTGCTGTCTGCGCATATCCTTGTCCAGCGTAACGAGCAGTGCGTCCGTACACTCTTTCAGCGGAACATTATGTATCACATTGCCTGTATAAACGGCAAAGCGATTTGTGATACCGCCGCAGTACAGCTCCGTGCTGTTGTGCGGATTTTTCATGTAGAACGCTTTGTCCAGCCGCAATTTTCCGTCTTTATCAAGATAGGTCGGCACTCGGTCGATATCGCATTTCCCGTAGATATGGATACCGCCGCCGCTGACTGAATACTCGGCATAGGAGTTGAATCGTTCAAGCATCAGTTGCACAAATGGGTCGGTGAGTTCCTTGTGGTCGATATCCAAAAAGAAGTACCCTTGCGGGATTGTGAATCCGACACCGTTATAGCCGTGCTTATCGGCGGCTTTGATAGCCTCATCGTATGTCACCCATGTGTGCGCATACTCGCTGTTCGTGCCTGTCGCAGTGCCGCTTGCCGAGATCGGCACCTTCGTGCGCTTGCCCTTGCGGGTCTCATAATTCCAGCAGAGCCATACCTTCTGTGATTTCAACTCGTCCATATGCATTTCACCGTCACCCCCTCTCTGCGTTATTTTCACGGCGCTCACTCCTGCTTGTTTGAAGTGATGACCAGCCACTCCCGAAAAGCGTCAACGGGAATGAGGATCCTTGTACCGATGCGGATGGACGGAAAGCCCTCCGATTTCACAAGCTCATACGCCTTCGGCAGGGATATGCCCAGCTGCGAGGACAGTTCTTGTACGCTCATCGTTGTCTTTTCCATATCCTTCATACCTCCATTTCTGTAAATTTGGGCGCAAAAATACCACCTTCAAAAATCTCGCATGGATTTTCATAGGTGGTCACGTCAGCATAATATTGGCTTTTCCGTTTGTCATGATCTGCCGGACTGCATTGTAGGCCGTAAGGTCTTTCACGCCGCAGCCGTTTCGCTTGTCGATGCGTTCCTCTCGCTGCTTGATGCGGCGGTTTTCACGCTGGCGCTTTCTGTCTTTCAAGTTCATTGCCTCCTTCTGAAAAATATAGACTGCTCCCGCAAGTGCGGGAAACAGCCTTTCCTGGTTGACATCCGCGAATGAGAAATGCATTTCTCACTTTTCTCACTTGCATTATATAACTTTGCGTTATTCGAGTCAATAGCAAAACAGAAAATTTTTTAAAGATTTTTATACGGTTGTAGAACCCTATAGAATCCATTCTCACTGGTAGCTTGACAAAACTCACTTATAGTAATATAATATGAGTGAAATCCAAGACGAGGTGTGAGAACCATGTTCCCTGAACGACTGAAAGACCTTAGAAAAGAAAAAGGCATGACACAGATTGAGCTTGCTACAGCACTTGGCGTATCCAGCGGCACCGTTGCCATGTGGGAAACCGGAAAACGCAAGCCCAGCTTTGAGATGTTTGAAAAACTGACGCAGGTTTTTGATAAACGGATCGATTATATTCTTGGAACGTCGGATGATCCGGCTCCGGCCAAACTGAACGACATGGAAGTCGCACAACTGGGAAACTGGGCAATGCAGGAGGAGTACGAGGATGTCATGCGCAAATACTCCTTGCTTGATGATTTTGGACAAAAAACGATAGCAGCTGTTCTGCGCATGGAATTTGCCCGCTGCCAGGAGCAAGGAACCCTGAAAAGCGGGAAAAGCGTGTCCGTTTCCGTAAAAGTGAGAGACTTGCCGGATGAAGTGCTTACTGTGAATACAGTGGAGGGTGAATAATGGATAAAAAGAGAGTCGGTCAAATCAAAGAGCAATTTGACCTTGTGATACATAGCGACCAGGAGGCACATATTGAATTTTGGTATGCGCGTGACCTCATGCCGCTTCTCGGCTATGAACGGTGGGAGAACTTTGATAAGGCAATCGGACGCGCTATCGAATCCTGTGAAACCAGTGGAATAGAAGTATCAGATCATTTTCGTGAGGTCACGAAAATGATAACCGCTGGCAAAGGTGCGCAGCGATCGGTCAAGGATTACATGCTTACTCGTTACGCATGTTATTTGATTGCCCAAAACGGAGATCCTAAAAAAGAAGAAATTGCCTTTGCACAAAGTTATTTTGCCGTCCAGACTCGAAAGCAGGAGCTGATCGAAGAACGCATTTCTCTTATTGAGCGCACAGAAGCCAGAGGCAGACTGCGGGAATCCGAAAAACGGCTTTCACAGAATATTTATGAGCGTGGTGTGGATGACGCCGGGTTCGGACGCATTCGTTCGAAGGGTGACCGGGCTCTGTTTGGCGGTTACACGACGCAAGAAATGAAGGAGCGACTTGGGGTGAAAGACAATCGCCCACTGGCTGATTTCCTGCCGACGCTCTCCATTGCCGCAAAGAACCTTGCGGCAGAAATGACCAACTACAATGTTGAGGAAAAAGATCTTCAAGGCGAGCGGGCCATTACCGGAGAACATGTGCAAAACAATCGCTCCGTGCGGGATATGCTTGGACAGCGTGGCATTCAACCGGAGAATTTGCCTGCTGCAGAAGACATTAAAAAACTGGAGCGGCGTGTCAAATCTCAGGAGAGGAAACTGGCTGCGCAGTCCGGAAAGCTCCCTTGCGAAAGCGAGGAGGATAAATAATGGCTAACAAACTGGAACTGACTTGGTATGGCAAGGACGAGCCGATTCGAGTCGAGCCTCGGTTGCTGATTGAAAATACGGAGCTTTCCAACACTGCCGCCGACCCGGATACGCAGAATATGCTGATCCATGGGGATAATCTGCTGGCGCTGAAAGCACTGGAAAGTAAATTTGCTGGACAGGTAAAGTGCATCTATATCGATCCGCCGTATAATGTTGGTGCTATGAATGAGCACTACGACGATTTGATCGAGCATTCCATTTGGCTCAACAGAATGCGCCCTCGTTTACAATTATTACGCAGTTTGCTGTGTGATGAGGGTGTTATCTTTATTCAAATCAGTGATGAAGAACAGGCTTATTTGAAGGTTCTTTGTGACGAAGTATTTGGCCGTTCGAATTTTATTAATATGGTTTCTGTCAATATGAAAAATGTTGCAGGTGCCTCCGGCGGCGGAGAAGATAAAAAGCTCAAGAAAAATTGCGAGTATGTTCTTATTTATGCTAAAAAATACGAATTAATGCCCCTGTTCAGCGGCCCATACTTATATACTGAAATGTCCGATCTGATACAGCAATATCTTGATGAGGGGAAAAGCTGGAAATACACAACTGTTCTAGTGGATCCTGGTGAAAAGGAGTATTTTGGTTCTACTGTAGATGGAGACGGAAACGAAATAAAGGTATTTCTAAGAAAAAAAGTTGTTACGATGTCTATTAATCAAATTGCCAAACGAGATGGAATAACAACAAAAGCGGCATATAAGAAATATGGAATGCACTTGTCAAGAAAAAGTAGACACTAAAAAAGGCAAAATTACAGGAAGCCCAG
>OHRD01000713.1_pt1 | contig 14031 bp, 7 predicted proteins | sample 1578371 | NCBI WGS metagenome assembly OHRD01 (sample SAMEA3879505, study PRJEB24766) | human gut metagenome | biome: human-associated habitat; feature: feces | place: USA | collected 1985/1987
ACGAAACACCGCAGGATCTTAAGAATATGTTCGGACATCAGGCATATGTGATAGAGGGGGCAAAGAGGCTTTTAAACCTCAAGGCATATAAGATGAAAGTAACTTCAAGCAGGCTTGATATAGAGGATAACTTTATATATGGCATGGTGAGCAATTCAAGTTCAGTTGGAGGTATGAAAGGACTTATAGGTGATGATGTTGATTTCCAGGATGGGGTGTTTGAGGTTACTCTTATAAGAGAAATAAGAAACGCACTTGATTTCCAGCAGCTGATAAATGCTTTTATGACACAGAGGCTTGAAAGCTGTGATATGATTTACTCATTTAAGACTAACAATATAACATTTGAATCACCGGATAATATAAAATGGACACTAGATGGTGAATTTGGAGGAGAACACAATAAGGTTAATCTCAAAGTGTGTCCTAAAGCGGTAGATTTTATAATTAATAAAGAAAAGCCTAAAGTCAAAATGGATTAATAAAATAAACATCAAAGCTGGCACGGTTAATTAAGTAAAGAATTGCATCAAAAAAACATATGAATTACTTTAAAAAATAAAGTGATAAAACCTATCAACATAGTTGAGCAGGCTTTATCACTTTATTTTTTTACAACTTTAAATATATCCGGGAAAATGATGTTGAAAATCAGAAACAATTCAGAAACAATTTATCATCACAAAGAAAAAATAGATATTAACAAGAAGAATAAATGCTAAAAACACAAGTGGAATTGTATTAAATACACAGCTTTTAGAGAAAAAATACAATGATATAAAGATAAATAATCTGACAATAAGATATATATTACAATAAAATTAAATAATCTGACAATTCAAAATAAAAATACATTTACAACGATGAAAAATAGGAGTATATTATGAGCAGAAAAAAATCCACTGCAAAATAACCTGCTGGAAATTCGTTGGCAGATTGAAATATATCAGGGATTTGATAACAGATTATACATGAAAGGATGATAGGACTATGGAAAATCAGAAAAAGCAGCCTGGACTTTATAACCCACAATTCGAACACGATAACTGTGGTATCGGTGCAGTTGTAAGCATCAAAGGAATAAAGACTCATCAGACAGTATCTGATGCTCTTAGTATCGTAGAGAATCTCGAACACAGAGCAGGTAAGGATGCGGAAGGTAAGACTGGTGATGGTGTAGGTATTCTCCTTCAGATATCTCATAAGTTTTTTGAAAAAGCAGTTAAGCCACTTGGTATTAAGATTGGCAATGAAAGAGAGTATGGTATAGGTATGTTCTTCTTTCCACAGGATGAACTTGCAAGAAACCGTGCTAAAAAGATGTTTGAGATAATAGTTGAAAAGGAAGGACTTGAGTTTCTTGGCTGGAGAGAGGTTCCAACTTTTCCTAATGTCCTTGGTAAAAAAGCAGTTGACTGTATGCCATATATTATGCAGGGCTTTGTAAAGAAGCCTAAGGATGTGAATAAAGGCATAGAGTTTGATAGAAAGCTGTATGTTGCAAGAAGAGTATTTGAGCAGACAGCAGAAGATACATATGTCTGTTCACTTTCAAGCAGGACAATAGTATACAAGGGAATGTTCCTTGTAGGACAGTTAAGAACATTTTTTAAGGATCTTACAGATGAGAGCTATGAATCAGCTATAGCACTTGTGCACTCAAGATTCTCTACTAACACAAATCCTAGCTGGGAACGTGCCCATCCAAACAGATTTATCGTTCACAACGGTGAGATTAATACAATCAAGGGAAATGCCGACAGAATGCTTTCAAGAGAAGAAACAATGGTTTCTCCATATCTTGAGGATGAGATGTCTAAGATCACACCAGTTGTTAACACCAATGGTTCGGATTCAGCTATGCTTGATAACACACTTGAATTCTTTGTTATGAATGGTATGCCTCTTCCACTGGCTGTTATGATTACAATCCCAGAGCCATGGAGTAATAATAAAGCTATGGAGCAGGAGAAGAAGGATTTCTATCAGTATTATTCAACTATGATGGAGCCTTGGGATGGACCAGCATCTATTCTTTTCTCTGATGGAGATATCATGGGTGCAGTTCTTGATAGAAATGGTCTTCGTCCTTCAAGATATTATATTACAAAGGATGGATATCTTATTCTTTCATCAGAAGTAGGTGCACTTCCTATTGATGAAAGCAGAATAGAAGTAAAAGACAGGCTTCATCCAGGTAAGATGCTTCTTGTTGATACCGTTAAGGGTGAGCTTATAGATGATAATAAGCTTAAGGAAAAATATGCTACTAAGCAGCCATATGGTGAGTGGCTTGATAACAATCTTATAAAGCTTGAAGATCTTAAGATACCAAACAAAAAGGTGCCAGCACATACTAAGGAAGAAAGAGCAAGATTACAGAAAGCTTTCGGTTATACATATGAAGATTTCAGAACATCTATTCTTCCTATGGCACTTAACGGAAGTGAATCTATCGGTGCTATGGGTATAGATACACCACTTGCTGTACTTTCTAACAGACACCAGCCTCTGTTTAACTATTTTAAACAGCTGTTTGCACAGGTTACGAATCCACCTATAGATTCCATAAGAGAGAAGATCGTAACATCTACAACTGTATACCTTGGTAAAGATGGTAACATACTTGAAGAACAGCCTGAAAACTGTAAGAACTTAAAGATTAACAATCCTATTCTTACTAACACAGATCTTTTAAAGATAAAGAATATGAAGGTTGAAGGTTTTAAGGTTGAAACTATTCCTATTACATACTATAAGAATACATCACTCGAAAAGGCTATCGACCATCTTTTTGTAGAGGTAGATAGAGCACATAGAGAGGGTACTAATATTGTTATCCTGTCTGATAGAGGTGTTGATGAAAATCATGTAGCTATACCATCACTTCTTGCTGTAGGTGCAGTACAGCACTATCTTGTACAGACTAAGAAAAGAACAAGTATGGCTGTTATACTTGAAAGTGGTGAGCCAAGGGATGTACATCATTTTGCTACATTGTTAGGATATGGTGCATCAGCTATCAATCCATATCTTGCACAGGAAAGCATACAGGAGCTTATTGATCTTAATATGCTTGATAAAGATTACTATGCAGCAGTTGATGATTATAATAATGCTATCATAAGTGGTATCGTAAAGATAGCAGCTAAGATGGGTATATCAACTATACAGTCATATCAGGGCTCTAAGATATTTGAGGCGATAGGTATTGATTCAGCTGTTATTAATAAGTACTTTACAGGTACTGTATCAAGAGTTGAGGGTATAAGCCTTAAAGATATACAGGATGATGTTGAAACACTTCATTCAAAGGCCTTTGATCCTCTTGGGTTATCAACAGACACAACTCTTGATAGTGAGGGTGCCCATAAAATGAGAAGTGGAAAGGAAGAACATCTTTATAATCCACAGACAATTCATCTTTTACAGCTTGCAACACATACAGGTGATTATAATACATTTAAGGAATATACAGCTCTTGTCAATAAAGAAGAGGGCGTTAAGAACTTAAGAGGACTTATGGATATCAAGTTCCCTAAGAAGGGAATAAATATAGATCAGGTAGAGAGTGTTGATTCTATCGTTAAGAGATTCAAGACTGGTGCTATGTCTTATGGTTCTATCTCTAAGGAAGCACATGAAACTATGGCTATTGCAATGAATATGCTTCATGGTAAATCAAACTCAGGTGAAGGTGGTGAGGATGAAGACAGACTCACTGTTGGAGCTGATGGACTTAACAGATGTTCGGCTATCAAGCAGGTTGCATCAGGAAGATTCGGTGTTACAAGCAGATATCTTGTAAGTGCAAAGGAGATCCAGATTAAGATGGCACAGGGTGCTAAGCCTGGTGAAGGTGGACATCTTCCAGGAAAGAAGGTATATCCTTGGATAGCAAAGACACGTCTTTCAACACCGGGTGTATCACTTATATCACCTCCACCTCATCACGACATTTATTCTATCGAGGATCTGGCAGAACTGATATATGACCTTAAGAATGCTAACAAGGATGCAAGAATATCAGTTAAGCTTGTATCAGAAGCTGGCGTTGGTACTATTGCTTCTGGTGTAGCAAAGGCTGGTGCACAGGTTATTCTTATATCAGGCTATGATGGTGGTACAGGTGCAGCGCCAAGAAGCTCTATACATAATGCAGGACTTCCTTGGGAGTTAGGACTTGCTGAAGCACATCAGACACTTACGATGAATGGACTTCGTAACAAGGTTATAATCGAAACAGATGGTAAGCTGATGAGTGGACGTGACGTTGCCATAGCAGCCATGCTTGGTGCTGAGGAATTCGGATTTGCAACAGCACCACTTGTAACTATGGGCTGTGTTATGATGAGAGTATGTAATCTTGATACATGCCCTGTTGGTATTGCAACACAGAATCCAGAGCTTAGAAAGAGGTTCGCAGGAAAGCCAGAATACGTAGTTAACTTTATGAGATTCATCGCAGAAGAACTTCGTGAGTATATGGCTAAGCTTGGAGTAAAAACGGTGGATGAACTTGTGGGAAGAACAGATTTCCTTGAAGCAAAAACTGACGTTTATGGAAGTGGAAGAGCATCAAAGGTTGATCTTTCTAATATCCTTAATAATCCTTATATTAAGGAGGCAGCTTCTATCAGGTATGATAAGAAGAATGTGTTTGATTTCGAACTTGGTAAGACAGTAGATGAAAGAATACTTATAAAGAAGTTTTCAGATGCTATGGATAAGAAGCAGAAGAGAAGCGTTGAAGTAGATGTTAAGAATACAGACAGGGCACTTGGTACTCTTCTTGGTGCTGAGATAACAAGAAGATTCGGTGAAAGCCTTGCAGATGATACATATACAGTTAAGTGTACGGGCGCTGGTGGACAGAGCTTTGGAGCATTTGTAGGTGACAGCAATGACTACTTTGGTAAAGGCCTTTCTGGTGGTAAGCTTATCGTGTATCCACCAACCGGAGTATCTTATAAGGAAGATGAGAATATTATCATAGGTAATGTAGCACTTTATGGTGCAACAAGTGGTAAGGCATATATCAATGGTATTGCAGGTGAGAGATTCTGCGTACGTAACTCAGGTGCAACAGCAGTTGTTGAGGGAACAGGTGACCATGGCTGTGAATATATGACAGGTGGAAGAGTGGTTGTTCTTGGAAGAACTGGTAAGAACTTTGCTGCTGGTATGAGTGGCGGTGTTGCATATGTTTTAGATGAGGATACAACACTTTACAAGAGGGTTAATAAGCAGCTTGTATCACTTGAACCAGTTACTAACAAGTATGATGTACTTGAACTTAAGCAGATGATTACTGACCATGTAGCTTTCACTAACTCAAAGAAGGGTAAAGAGGTTCTGGATAACTTTGGTGAATATCTTCCTAAGTTCAAGAAGATTATGCCACATGATTATAAGAAGATGCTCAATATGATTGTTCAGATGGAAGAGAAGGGTCTTAGCAGTGAACAGGCTCAGATTGAAGCATTTTACGCAGCAACTAAGTAAGATGGAAATGTACAAAAACAGATATGTATTGGCAGCTTATAAGTCTGCTGGTACATATTTGTGAAAATGTGTATTTGAAAGGAGATAATCATGGGAAAACCAACCGGATTTTTAGAATATGAACGTGTAGAAGCTAAGGCAGTTGCACCAAAGGAAAGAATAAAGAATTTTAATGAGTTTCATACACCACTTTCAGAAACAGAGCAGAGATGCCAGAGTGCACGCTGCATGGACTGTGGTGTGCCATTCTGTCAGTCGGGCATGACTATAAAGGGTATGACAAGTGGTTGCCCTCTTAATAACCTTATACCGGAATGGAATGATCTTGTATACACAGGTAACTGGGAACAGGCATATAACAGGCTGCATAAGACAAGTAATTTTCCAGAGTTTACAAGCCGCGTATGTCCAGCTCTTTGCGAAAAAGCATGTACATGCGGACTTAACGGAGATGCTGTATGTACTAAGGAAAATGAGATGGCTATCATAGAACATGCTTATGCTAACGGGCTTGCAGGTCCTAAGCCACCAAAGGCAAGAACTGGAAAGAGAATAGCTGTCATAGGTTCAGGTCCTTCAGGACTTGCTGTAGCTGACCAGCTTAACCAGAGGGGCCATCTTGTGACTGTATATGAAAGAGCTGATAGAATAGGTGGACTTTTAAGATATGGAATACCTAATATGAAGCTTGAAAAGCATATTATAGACAGAAAGCTTAATGTTATGAAGGATGAGGGTGTTGAGTTTGTAACGGAAGCTAACATCGGACAGAATATTAAGGCTAAGAAGATAATGGATGATTATGACGCAGTTGTACTTGCGGTAGGTGCCTCTAATCCAAGAGATATCAATGCTCCTGGAAGAGATGCCAATGGAATATACTTTGCAGTAGATTTCCTTACAGCAACTACAAAGAGTCTTCTTGATTCAGGACTTAAGGATGGCAGATACATTTCTGCAAAGGATAAAAATGTTATCGTAATCGGTGGTGGTGATACAGGTAACGACTGTGTTGGTACAGCTATAAGACATGGCTGTAAGTCAGTGACACAGCTTGAAATGATGCCAAAGGCACCAGATGTAAGAAGTGAAACTAATCCATGGCCACAATGGCCTTTAGTCTGCAAGACAGATTATGGTCAGGAGGAAGCAATAGCAGTATTCGGACATGACCCAAGAATATATATAACTACTGTAAAGGAATTCAAGAAGGATAAGAAGGGCAAGCTTTGCAAGGTTGTTACTATCCAGCTTGAATCAAAGGTAGATGAGGCAACAGGAAGAAGAATGATGGTTCCTGTTGAAGGAACAGAAAAAGAGCTTCCTTGTGAGCTTGTTCTTATAGCAGCAGGTTTCCTTGGAACACAGAAGTATCTTACAGATGCATTCGGCGTAGAGGTAAACCAGAGAACTAACATCAAGACAGATGATGGAAGATTCGCAACTAATGTTACTGGAGTGTTCGCTGCCGGCGACTGTCACACAGGCCAGTCACTTGTTGTAAAGGCTATACGTCAGGGCAGGGACTGTGCAAGAGAAGTGGATAAGTATCTGATGGGATATACTAATCTGTAATAAGTGTGATCAGTTTGATTAACAAGGGATATAACTAGATAATAAAAGGTGTTGCAGCACTATTTTGTGCGACAACACCTTTTTGTTTTAATCAAAAGTTCTGTTGCTATATAAAAGTTTTTTTCGTATACTTAACATAGTTTAACTTAAGATATGCAGCCGCATAACATGATTAAATAATTACTGTATATGCGCTAAAAACGTAAGGAAAATAAGAATGTTGTAGAAAGGTCAGGAAAATATATGAAAAGCAAAGTGAATGGTATATTCAGAAAAGTATGTAATATCCTTGAATGGATAATATCAGCAATACTTGTAGTAGTTGTAGTAGTTATGTGTGTGAGGTTTTTGCTTGAACTTGGTGGGATGTTTGATAGTACCCCGCTTGATTTCTTCGAGAAATTTGTGGCAGATATTATGACACTGGCAGTTGGTGTGGAGCTTATCAAGATGTTATCACAGCATACACCGGCAACTGTCGTGGAGGTGCTTATGTTTGCAATAGCAAGAGAGATGGTGACACACCATGATTCAGCACTTAACACAGCGATAGGAGTGCTGTCGATATGTGCACTTTTTGCAACAAGAAAGTTTTTCTTCTGCAAAAATGATTATGATGAGAATGATGGAGAACATTAAAACAATCTGACACATCAGGTGGAGGGCAGCATATATCGAAATATTAAAATAAATATAAATTATAAAAAATATATTGGCAAATCAGCGCCGGATGTGATACAATCCATTAGTATGTACTTTGTACGATAGAAAAAGAGACTTCATATATATTTTAAGGAGGATTTATAAACAATGAGTTTTAAGGTTGAAAACATGGAAGAGAAGAATATGGTTAAGCTCGTAATCGAGGCTACTGCTGAAGAATTCGAAGCAGGTCTTAATACAGCTTTTAATAAGAATAAGAATAAAATCAGCGTTCCTGGCTTCAGAAAAGGTAAGGCTCCAAGAAAGATGGTAGAAAAGCTTTACGGTGCAGAGATTTTCTATGAAGATGCAGCTAATGCCATCATTCCTGATGCTTATGCTAAGGCAGCAGATGAAAGTGAATTAGAAATCGTTTCACAGCCTAAGATCGATGTAGTTCAGATTGAAGCTGGCAAGCCATTTATCTTTGAAGCAACAGTTGCTGTTAAGCCAGAGGTTGAACTTGGACAGTACAAGGGTGTTGAGGTAGCTAAGTGCGATACAGATGTTACTGATGCAGATGTTGAAGAAGAATTAAAGAAGGCTCAGGATAAGAATTCAAGAATCGTTACTGTAGAAGACAGAGCTGTTAAAGATGGCGATATGACAACAATTGACTTTGAAGGATTTGTTGATGGTGTAGCATTTGAAGGCGGTAAGGGTGAGAACTATCCACTTACAATCGGTTCACATTCATTCATTGATAATTTCGAAGAGCAGATTATAGGTATGAACATTGGTGATGAGAAAGAAATCAACGTAACATTCCCAGAAGAATACCATGCTGAGGAATTAAAGGGTAAGCCAGCTATGTTCAAGGTTAAGGTTAAGGAGATCAAGGAAAAGGTTCTTCCAGAGCTTGATGATGATTTCGCTCAGGACGTTTCTGATTTTGATACACTTGCTGAATATAAGGAAGATCTTAAGAAGAACATAACAGTGCGCAAGGAAAATGAAGCTAAGGCTAAGAAGGAAGATGAAGCAATCACTAAGATTATTGAAACTTCTAAGATGGACATTCCAGAAGCTATGATTAATACACAGGTTAACAGAATGTTAGAAGACTTCGCACAGAGATTACAGTCACAGGGCTTATCAGTTGAGCAGTACTTCCAGTACACAGGTGTTACAGCTGAAAAGATTATTGAAGATATGAAGCCACAGGCTGTTAAGAATATCCAGTCAAGACTTGTTCTTGAAGCAATCGTAAAGGCTGAGAATATCGAAGTTTCTGATGAAGAATTCGAAGCAGAGCTTAACAAGATGGCTGAACAGTACAAGATGGAAATCGATAAGATTAAAGAGTTTATGGGTGAATATGAATCTAAGCAGATCAGAGAAGATATTGCTATCCAGAAGGCTGTTGATGTTATTGTAAATTCAGTAGTTGAGAAGTAATAGATATTATATAAGACAGGGAGGCAATAATATGAGTTTTGTACCTTATGTCATAGAACAGAATAGTCGTGGAGAGAGATCATATGATATCTATTCACGTCTTCTTAAAGACAGGATTATATTTTTAGGTGAAGAGGTAACAGATGTTTCTGCTAACCTTGTTGTAGCACAGATGTTATTCCTTGAGGCAGAAGATCCAGGCAAGGATATACATTTTTATATCAACAGCCCAGGTGGTTCAGTATCAGCTGGTTTCGCGATATATGATACTATGCAGTATATTAAGTGTGATGTTTCAACAATATGTATAGGTATGGCAGCCAGTATGGGAGCATTTCTTCTTTCTGGCGGTACTAAGGGTAAGAGACTTGCACTTCCTAATGCTGAGATTATGATTCATCAGCCTTCAGGCGGAGCCAGAGGTCAGGAAACAGAAATCAGGATAGTTGCAGAGAATATCTTAAAGACAAGAAACAAGTTAAATGAAATACTCGCAGCTAACACGGGTAAATCAGTAGAAGAAATCTCTCGGGATACAGAACGTGATAACTATATGACAGCTAAAGAGGCTGTAGCATATGGTCTTATTGACAGCGTGGTTGAAAAGAGATAGTTACTTAAAGGGGACTGTTGCTTTTCGCACAGTCCCTTGTTGTTTATGAATATATAAGCTGAAAGAGCATTACGGATATTCAGAGCGAAGCAATATATTATTATGTATTATTTGTTAATATGTAGCAGACCGGAGGAATTATGGCAGGCAAGATTAAAGATGGAGAGTTAAGATGCTCGTTTTGTGGTAAGACACAGGATAAGGTTAAAAAACTTATCCAGGGACAGAATGGAGTATTTATATGTGATGAATGTATAGGAATATGTTCAGATATACTTGATGAGGAGTTTGAGGCGGAAGATGAGCAGGCAGTAGATGGACTTGATATTAATCTTTTAAAGCCTAAGGAAATCAAAGAGTTTCTTGATGATTATGTTATAGGACAGGATGAAGCTAAGAAGGTTTTATCAGTAGCTGTATATAATCATTATAAAAGAATATTATCGGCACAGGATGTTGATGTTGAGCTTCAGAAGAGTAATATACTTATGTTAGGACCTACAGGTTCTGGCAAGACATTTCTTGCACAGAATCTTGCAAGACTTCTGAATGTGCCATTTGCAATAGCTGATGCAACAACTCTTACAGAAGCTGGATATGTAGGTGAGGATGTTGAAAATATACTTCTTAAGCTTATTCAGGCAGCTGATTATGATATAGAAAAAGCACAATATGGAATTATATATATTGATGAGATAGATAAGATAACTAAGAAGTCAGAAAATGTTTCCATAACTAGAGATGTTTCAGGTGAAGGCGTACAGCAGGCACTTCTTAAGATACTTGAAGGAACGGTTGCATCAGTTCCACCTCAGGGTGGCAGAAAGCATCCGCAGCAGGAGCTTATTCCTATAGATACAACTAATATACTGTTTATATGTGGTGGAGCTTTTGATGGACTTGAAAAGATTATCGAATCAAGAATGGATCAGAGTACAATCGGATTTAATTCGCAGATAAAGGAAAAGACTGCTACAGAGGACGTTGGAGAAATGTTCCATAAGGCACTTCCACAGGATCTTATTAAGTTCGGACTTATACCTGAATTCGTAGGACGTGTTCCGGTTGTTGTAGCATTAGATTCACTTGATGAGGAAGCACTTGTACGTATTCTTCGTGAACCTAAGAATGCTATACTTAAGCAGTATAAGGCACTTTTAAGCCTTGATGAGGTTGAACTTGAGTTTGAAGATGATGCAGTTAAGGAAATAGCCCATAAGAGCTTTGAAAGAAAGACAGGAGCAAGAGGACTTCGTTCTATACTTGAGTCAGTCATGAATGAGGTTATGTATGAGGTTCCATCTGATGAAACTATTGCAAGATGTATTATAACAAAGGATGCTGTTCTTGGAACAGGAAAGCCGGTTATTGAATACAGAACGCAGAAAGTAGGAAATAATAACGAGGGAAGTATCGCTATGAATAGTGCATCAGGCACACAAGGCGATGAAGTTAAGAAAGCACAATAATTATGAATATGATTACATTACCAGTAATTGCGTTAAGAAGTATGACCGTGTTACCCGACATGGTCATACATTTTGATATAAGCAGAAAAAAATCAATACAGGCGGTAGAGGAGGCACTTGCTTTAGATGAGAAGGTACTTCTTCTTACACAAAAAGATACACAGATAGAAAATCCTGCGCCTGGGGATATATATAAAACAGGAACAGTTGCAGTTATAAAGCAGGTTATTAAGCTGCCTAATAAGCTTGTGCGTATTCAGGTGGAAGGTCTTAACAAAGCACATGCAGTTGAAATAACTGATTCTGGTAACTGCTTAATGGCAGCTGCAGATATAGAAGAGATGTTTATAAACAAGCCGGATGAGGTTACAAACAGGGCTATTATTCTTGGCATGAGAGAGCTTATAAGGCAGTATGGTGCAGCTAATTCAAGAAGCAGCAAAGAAATACTTAAGTACTGGCTTGAGCTTGATGATGCAAGAGAGCTGCTTCTTAAAATATGCGCGGATTTTCCTATGGATTATACAGACAGACAGGCTCTTCTTGAGATGGATGATATAATAGAAATTTATGAATATATAGCGGGAATGTTCATAGAACTGACTAATGCATATAAGATAAAAGAAGAGCTCGCTATAAAGGTTAAAGAAAAAGTAGATAAAAACCAGAAAGAGTATATTATACGTGAACAGCTTAATGTGCTTAACCAAGAGCTTGGTGAGGATCAATATTCTGAGTCGGAAGAGCTTGATAAGCAGATAGAAGAGCTTGATGCCGGTGATGACATAAAAGCAAAGCTCCATAAAGAAGTAAAAAGGTTAAAGAGCCTTTCTAAAGGTTCATCAGAGGTTAATGTTGAGAGAACATACATAGAGAATTGTCTTGCACTTCCATGGAATAGGAAATCACAGGATAACAATGACATTATTAATGCAAGAGCTGTTCTGGATGCAGACCACTATGGGATGAAGGATGTTAAGGACAGGATTATAGAATATCTTGCAGTCAGAAATATAACATCGGTATCAGATGCACCTATACTATGTCTTGTTGGACCTCCGGGAACAGGTAAGACGTCAATAGCGCGTTCTGTTGCTGCGGCACTTAATAAAAAATATATCAGAGTATGTCTTGGCGGCGTAAGAGATGAAGCTGAAATAAGAGGACATAGAAAAACATATGTAGGTGCTATGCCAGGAAGAATCATAGAAGGACTTAAGCAGGCGAAAACCTCTAATCCACTTATGCTTCTTGATGAGATAGATAAAATAAGCAGCGATTACAGGTCGGATACAGCATCTGCACTTCTTGAGGTACTTGATGGTGAACAGAATCAACATTTTGTTGACCATTATATAGAACTTCCAGTTGACCTTTCAGATGTATTATTTATAGCAACTGCCAATGACCTTTCAACCGTAAGCAGACCATTGCTTGACAGAATGGAAATAATAGAGGTTCAAGGATATACATTGAATGAAAAAATGCATATTGCAAAGGAACATCTTGTGAAAAAGCAGATAGCTAAAAACGGACTTATGACATCTATGCTTAAAATATCGGACGGCGCATTAAAACGTATTATATATGCATATACAAAGGAAGCGGGAGTCCGTGAACTGGAAAGACAGATAGCAAAGATATGCCGAAAGGCTGTAACCAGGCTTTATGAGGAAGGTGTGTATACACCAGATGGAAGCAGAAATACAGAAGTAAAGAAATGCATAAGGGTTACAGATAAGAATCTTTTTGAATATCTTGGAAAAGAAAAGTATAGGCCGGATAAGGCTAATAAGCATCCTGAGGTGGGTGTTGTCAGAGGACTGGCATGGACAAGTGTTGGTGGCGAAACTCTTGAGATAGAGGTTAATGTCATGGCTGGCAGTTCAGAGCTTAAGCTTACAGGAAATATGGGAGATGTTATGAAGGAATCAGCTATGATTGCTTATTCTCTTGTCAGATCACTTACTATGAATGGCAAGTATAAGGTTGACAGCGAATTCTATGATAAGCATAATATTCATCTTCATATACCTGAAGGTGCAGTTCCAAAAGATGGACCATCTGCAGGTATTACAATGACAACTGCAATGCTTTCAGCTGTTACACAAATACCAGTTAGGGCAGATGTTGCTATGACTGGTGAGGTGACACTGCGTGGCAGGGTGCTTCCGATAGGAGGACTTAAAGAGAAGCTTTTAGCTGCAAGGATGGCAGGCATGAAGGTTGTGCTTGTGCCAGAGGAAAACAGGTCAGATGTGGAAGAACTTGACGAAGAGATAACACAGGGCGTTACTATAAAGTATGTAGAAAATATTAAACAGGTGTTAAAGGAAGCACTTGTTTTACAGGAAAACTGATATATTTTACATAGATTAAGCACTTATCTTAAAAGAAAGAGAGGAGAAAAAGCAGATGGTTATAAAAAAGGTTAATCTTGATATAGTTATTGGAGTTACCAGTGCTATACCAGATACACAATATCCAGAGGTCGCATTTGCAGGCAAGTCAAATGTTGGCAAGTCGTCGCTTATTAATTCACTTATGAATAGAAAATCATATGCAAGAACATCTTCACAGCCAGGTAAGACACAGACAATTAATTTTTATAATATTAATGACTGCATGTATCTTGTGGATCTTCCCGGATATGGATATGCGAATGCAAGTCCGGCTGTTAAGGCTAAATGGGGAAAGATGATAGAAAAATACTTAAGAAAATCAGCTAACCTTAAGCAGGTATTTCTGCTTGTTGATATAAGACATGAT
>OHRD01000714.1_pt1 | contig 14022 bp, 7 predicted proteins | sample 1578371 | NCBI WGS metagenome assembly OHRD01 (sample SAMEA3879505, study PRJEB24766) | human gut metagenome | biome: human-associated habitat; feature: feces | place: USA | collected 1985/1987
CAGAGGCATTGACGACTACTTTGGTCTGGATACTCTGAAGCTGATCGTTCGTCAGCCGCTCGCACTGACTGAAAACCTGGAAAACATGGACGTTGTTTGCACCGTTACTGGTGGCGGCGTAACTGGTCAGGCTGGTGCAATCCGTCACGGTGTTGCAAGAGCTTTGCTCGAATTCAATCCGGAACTCCGTCCGGTTCTGAAGAAGGCTGGTTTCCTGACTCGTGACCCGAGAATGAAGGAAAGAAAGAAGTACGGCTTGAAGGCTGCTCGTCGTGCTCCGCAGTTCTCCAAGAGATAATTTTATCCCTGTCGGGAGTATTCAAAATCACGTATTTACGCTGTTTTGTTCGGTTTGGGTTTATCTGAAATATGGTGAATTTCGGACGGTAACTAACACATAACTAACGGGTAACTAACAAAAACAAGGCATTCATCGTTTGGTGAATGCCTTTTCCATATAAGGGTTATATGAGGTGATTTATTATGAATAACGAGAATAAAATCAAACATCTCGAAATGGTGCAAGATGTAATAAAGCGCATGGCAAGCAATTCTTTTATATTGAAAGGGTGGGCAGTTACTCTTGTAGCTGGTATAATGGCTTTAGCTGAAAAAGATGCAGATAAAATGTATTTCTTGGTCGCCTATATTCCTATAATAGTATTTTGGTTACTTGATTCCTATTACCTTCTTCAAGAACGCCTATATAGGGAATTGTACAATAAAGTGCGTTCCACCAAAGAAAATGATATTGATTTCTCATTATCAGCTACAAAGAAAGAGTTTGGTGGAGGAAGAAATACTTTTTGGGCTTGTTTTATTTCTCCAACAGAGTCATTTTTTTATTTACCATTAGCTTTAGTTTGTGCTGGAGTAATATATCTTACCATTAAATGAGAAGTTGTTTTATGGTTTGTAAGAAGGTGATATTATGTTTTCAAGATTTAACTATAGCCCATCCAACTCTTTTTATAACAACACTTTCAACCAACATCTTACAAAAGGGAGCGAGCTATTCAGTCAACATGAAATGGAAGTACAGGATTGCTTATCCAAATATATAACAGAAGATGGTGTAATTAACGGTTCCGACTTAAAAGAACATTGGTTTTCGATTTCTGATAAGGATATTTTTATATCACATTCACACAAGGATATAAATAAAGTAAAGGCGTTTGCAGGCTGGTTATATGATACTTTTGGATTAGAAGCCTTCATTGATTCTTGTTCATGGGGATACTGTGATAAATTACTAAAAAAAATAGACAACAAATATTGCTACAATCCCAAAAGCAAAACATATGATTATGATTTACGCAACTATACAACAAGCCACGTTCATATGATGTTATCTACTGCTTTAGCCGAAATGCTAAACAAAACTGAATGTGTTATTTTTTTTAATACGCCAAATTCAATAAGCATGAGTGATGAACTTACAAAAATCAAAAAAAGCGAAGCAACACTATCACCTTGGATTTATTACGAATTGTCAATGATGACATTAATAAAATCGACACAACCCAGAAAAATCATTTTAGAACGCTCTGCATATAGTGATATTAATATAAAATATGATGTTTCCAAAATTCTCAAAGAGCTTACACAAATAGATGATACTACTTTATTGTCATGGAGAGATAAATGGAATAATTGCTCTACTATGTGCAAGGAAGAACCATTAGACGTTTTATATGAAATCATCTATCCAAAATCATCAAAATAAATTAAAAAACCGCTGAGGAAGCATGAAATGCTCCCCTTTTGTTAGACAATGTGGTATAATAGAAATATACCAATAAAAAATCTAACGAAAGGGGGCATTTTTATGCCAAAAGGAAAGCCGAACAAAAGATACACACCGGAATTCAAAATCAAAGTAGTGGAAACAATGCACAGAGAAAAGTTAAGCTATCGTGAAACTGCACGTCAATTTGACATATGCGATCATGATAGAGTAGCAGCATGGGAACGAATCTATCTTGAGGAAGGAGCAGAGGGACTTTACATAGAACGCAGAGGAAGGAAATCCACAGGGCGACCTCCGAAAATTAAGAAAGAAGAAGATCTGATTGCAGAAGTACAGCGTCTTCGTGCGGAGAATGCATACTTAAAAAAATTGAATGCCTTGGTTGCCGAGCGGGTACGGCAAGAGAAAAAGCACAAGTGATATGGGAACTGAGGCATGAATTCAAGATAGGTCTGCTCATTGATGTAGCCGATATCCCTCGCAGCACCTATTACTATTACAGCAAGCAATTTGATCATCAAAAGCCTGATAAATATGCTGAAATCAAAACTGAAATACGCCGTATTTATGAGGAAAGCAAAGGGCGTTACGGCTATCGGAGAATTACCAAAGAATTGAAAAAGAAGTTTGTGATCAATCACAAGACCGTACAGAAACTGATGCGTAAAATGGGCATATTTTGCCGTGTTCGTATGCATAAGTACCACTCATACAAGGGTAATGTCGGCAGAATCGCACCGAATCTTCTGGAACGGGATTTCAAAGCAGATCAGCCAAATCAAAAGTGGGTAACTGACGTTACTGAATTTGCATTATTTGGCATAAAGCTGTATCTGTCACCAATCATTGATTTATATAATGGCGAAGTGATTTCATACAATTTAAGTCACCATCCGAATTTGAATCAGGTAACGGATATGCTTGAGAAAGCATTTTCAAAAATACCGGACAACACAAATCTGATTCTTCATTCAGACCAAGGCTGGCAGTATCAACACAAGCACTATCAGAAAATGCTGAAAGAGAAAGGCATCCGGCAGAGTATGTCCCGAAAGGGGAATTGTCTTGACAATGCCTGTGCCGAGAACTTCTTCGGCTTGCTGAAAACAGAGCTTCTCTATTTGCAGGAATTTCATTCTGTCGAGCATTTCATTGAAGAACTTCATGAATACATAGAATGGTACAACAACAAACGCATCAAACTTAAGCTGAATGGCCTATCTCCTGTAGAATTCAGACATAAAGCTGCATAACAAAAGCGACCAAGATTCCTCTTAGTCGCTTTGCATAAATTTTCTTTTGAATCTTTGTCTAACTTTTTGGGGTCAGTTCAAATACGAGGCGGATTTTTTTGTTTTGTTTCTGCAAAATTGTCAGCCAAATGCAACAAATTTACAACACAAACCTTTCATGCAACTTATTTTCCTACAAGCAAAAAAATGGGAGTACACGAAGTGTACCCCCACTTTTTATGGATTGTAACGTATCATCTTTCTGCAACTATAACTTTCAGGAACGTACAGAAACTCCAATCAATTCTTTCCACGTAGGTTGCATGCCGCATGCCTTCTGTGCATAGTACGTCAGAATATAAACTGCATCCTGAACGGTAATCATAACATCCTGATCCACATCAGCAAGTGCGAAAATGACTTCGTTTTCTTCCGGTGTTTCACCGAAAATTACTTCTAATCCAGCTGCTCGCTTTGCGTAGTACGTCAGAACTGCAACTGCATCGGAAACATCTACAATGCCATTTCCATCGACATCCCCATATATTCCCATCTCAATTGGTTCTGTTGTTGTAGTATCTGGATTTTCCTCACTGGTTGTTGGAACTGTAGTTGTAGTTTCAGAAGTTGTTGTAGGGAATGTTGTGGTTGTGGTTTCGGTCGTTGTTAATTCTGTGGTAGTTGTGGTAGTCGATTCAGTTGTAGATGTTGTGGTTTCTTCGGTAGTCGTTGTGGTTGCTGGAACTGTTGTAATTGTGGTAGTTGATTCAGTTGTAGATGTTGTAGTTTTTTCAGTAGTCGTTGTGGTTGCTGGAACTGTGGTAGTTGTGGTAGTTGATTCAGTTGTAGATGTTGTTGTACTATTTATAATAGATCCTGTGGTTGTTGGTTCGGTTGTAAATGATGTTGTTGTAACTGCGGTAGTAGTTTCTGTTGTAGATGTTGCCGTAACAATAGTTGTCATACTATTTATAATGCTAGTGCTTGTTGTAGTTGATTTTGCTGTGTTTGTTGTGGTAATAGTAGTAGACTTTGTAGTTGCCTGTGTTGTTGTAATCGGCTTCGTTGTCAACTTCGTCGTTGCAGTTGTCTGCTTGGTTACAGATGTTGTTGTCATTGGCTTTGTTGTCAACTTCGTCGTTGCAGTTGTCTGTTCGGTTGCAGATGTTGTCGTCATTGGCTTTGTTGTCAACTTCGTCGTTGTGATTGTCTGTTTGGTTGCAGATGTTGTTGTTACTGGATTTGTTGTCAACTTCGTTGTTGTAGTTGTTTGCTTGGTTGCAGATGTTGTAGTCATCGGCTTTGTTGTCAACTTCGTCGTTGTAGTTGTTTGTTTGGTTGCAGATGTTGTAGTCATCGGCTTTGTTGTCAACTTCGTCGTTGTGATTGTCTGTTTGGTTGCAGATGTTGTAGTCATCGGCTTTGTTGTCAACTTCGTCGTTGTGGTGGTCTGTTTGATTGTAGATGTTGTAGTCATCGGCTTTGTTGTCAACTTCGTCGTTGTAGTTGTCTGTTTGGTTGTAGATGTTGTAGTCATTGGTTTCGTTGTTGTCAACTTGGTCGTTGTTACAGTTGTAGTAGTGGTTGTAATCATCGTAGTGGTAGTTGTTGTTACCTGTTCATTAAAATACTTATTTCCAGAATGATAAACTTTCTTCCCATGAATCTTCGGATACGGATCCACACCAATTTCCTGTCCCCAAACTTCCGCTTCCTGTCCATCCTGCAGCAAATATGCAACAGAACCGGACTGGAATTGTTTGGTTGTCTTTGCTGTAACACCAGATAGGAGTTCTGTTTGTCCTGGGAATTGATTCTTGTCATAATAGCAGTTAGAAATCGTTTCACAAGCTGCAATTGGAATTGCTCTTCCCTGCAACGAAGTTGTTACTGCTCCGGCATAGAAACAATTCTTGATCGTACTTTCCATTGCAATTGAAGCAATGCCGCCTGCTCTCGTAAACGAATCAATCGTTCCAACACTCGAACAGTTGACAATTTCTGAACCGTGCGCTTCTGCGGTAATACCACCAGATACCATTGCATAGACATTGACTCTGGTTTCACAACAAGAAATCGTACTATTCCCTGCTTGTGCAGCAATTCCGCCAGCATAGGAATAATCAGCACCGGCATTGAAATAAGAATCTGCTACCGTTACATTCTCAACCGTTGCATTTTCCAACAGTCCAAACAGTCCCAAATACAACTTTCCTTGTAATGGTTGTGTTCGGTCTTGACAAGAATAAAGCCCGTTGATTGAATGTCCTCTGCCGTCGAATGTTCCAGAATATGGCGTTGTATGGGAAGATCCAATCGGTGTCCATGTGATAAATGCACCATCTGAAAGGTCGCCGCTTGCATCCAATACACCCTGATTGACTGTAATATCACAGCCCAGCACTGCATTTGCATCGGTCTGTCCCTCGTTGACCAGCTTTGCAAATCCATACAATTCCGCAGTGTTGGTAATTACATAGTTGCCGTCTTCATCGGTTTGCGGTGTGACACATCCATATCCGCAGACGCTGCAAACCTGATTTTCATCCCAAGTGTGTGTTGTCTTTTCAGCATCAATTCCTGTACAGCCTTCATTCAGACAAACCAACCAATGGGAATCCTCATCAAAACCATAACGATAATGATGCTTCTGCTCGGTCGTTTGCCAGATTGCATATACACTGCAACAAGAATTGTCTACCGTGTAAGTATCTCCAGCCTTGCAAATCGTTTCCTGATAATCGTCATTCGTTACAACTTTCCATCCGGCAAAGTCATAGGTTTCATAAGCGGTGTTTTCTCGCTCCGGAATCGCCCAATCATCAACTTGACTTTCTCCGACAGGAAGTTTTTTCGTGTACTGTGTTCCGCCATCACTGAATGTTCCGCCGTTTGCATCAAAGTCAAAGGTACACTCTGAAATCTCTGTAACAGCCGTCAATTCTAAATAACCAGTATCTTCTGTCAGGGTAATCGCTGCATTCGGGTCATCCAATCTGTATACCGTTCCATTCGAGTCTTTCCACCCGACTGTCTGATAGGTAAAGATTCCGCCTAAATCATAGGGAACTGGGAAACCGCTAATCGGATACGTTCCGAAGGCCAAAAGAACCTGATTGTTTTCATTAAAGTCATGTTCCGGTGCAACTGCATTTCCTGTTCCGTTTTGGAAGTTTTTATCTGCATGAAGAATCACAGCAACGCCCTTTTGTTTCCAAACAGCAGTAAAGACGGTATCCTGTTCTTCATCCGAAAGCGTAAATTCTTCCTCTAAGCCATGAATGATGTCCGTTTTATCCCGACTATCCTTCCAGCCAACGACTTCAAATAAATACTTCTCTGGAAAATACGTTTGAACGGGCTGATTCAATTCGGAGAATTTATGTGTTCCCTCTGCAAGCAGCATATTGGAAGTGTTCATACCGCTATAGGTATAGCTGCCAATTTGACCGATTGGTTCTAATCGTTCACTATCCAGCCGAATTTGCATATTGCATATCCAGTGTGCTGTCAATGTCTTGTTTTGTTTGTCAACCGTAAATTGGTCGTTCTCCAATCGGTTTCCGTCTTCATCTGTCCAATAATCTATTGTATAGTCGGAAGACAAGTCCAGACTGTCACGGTTCGGGCGGGTATTTGCCCAACAGGTATAATCTGCAATGTTATACGTGCCATTGTCCAATTTCTTTGTGAACGTCTGATGCTTCTTGACGTCTGCACTTCCATAACTCATAAAGTAACCATCTTCGCCCGCATCAAATGTAATCGTATGTCCGGTGTGTCCTTCCCGGATTTCCACTTTTTTGAATACATTGACTGCAGTTGATTTTCCATTCGGATAATAGAAATGCGTCTGCAAGGAGGTCATTGAAGCATAATCATACACTTCATATCCCGTTTCACTGTCGATGTGCTTCGTCGTTTCATACAAGTTTTTGATGTAGGTTTCCAGCGGTAAATATGGTGTATAGGGTCCTTCATATACATAAGTCTGAACAGAATCGCCTTCTTTGGTTTCATTGGTCAAATAAGGCTTTGCTGAAGCTGGAAATTCCGGTTCAAACTGCAATGGCAGTTCGATTTCTGTCTGGAAGGTAAGCGGTTCTTTTTTGTAAATTGCGGTCAGCGTCAGGCTCTTTTCTGCGGTGAATAAACTCCTCTGCCGATAGTCAATTTCACCATCGCCATCTGCATCCCAGCCTTCCAGCAACCGCAATGTTTCACCATCTTCTGTTGGATAAGCAAGATCAATCATCAGTTCATGTGGTGTAACGAGGTTTCCAGCAAGTACACGATGTGTGAGTTGTGTCTGCTCCGTCATCGTTCCATCGTCATTCTTAACACGGAACTGTCCCACTTCTCCCGGCAGAAATTCAATCTTGTAATAAACCTCAAAAGCAGGACGGAAGAAAATATCACTGGTGTAATAAGTTGTCTTGTATGCTTCATCTGCCTTTTTCCATTCGTCTATTGAAACAGGACGATATTCCCAATAACGGAACTTACTGAAATTGGAAGAAGCTGCAATGGTCTGCGTGAAGACATCTTCTGTTGCTCCACTTGCATAGACTTTTTCTCCACCAAATGTCACTTCTTTTCCGTCAAAATTGATTTCCAACCCATTTTTCAATGTGACTTCGGTAAAGTCCTCATATTGCTGTTTGTCGCCATTATAGGTTTGAAAATGCAGCGTGATTTCTGGAATTTCATAAACTCCTCTTAAAATCATGCCATCCTCCGTGGCTACCGGTAAAATGGCTTTTCCTTCGTCATCCAATTCATAATCGTTGACGCCATCGCCATCTTTATCCCATCCCTGTACCAAACCATAGCCTTCCATATAGGTGGAATCATACGGGGCTTTTATGGTGTCGCCGATTTTGAACGCACGCGTTTGGCTCTTTACATCTTCTGCTTCGTTGCCTGTTTTGTCATAGGCATCTTCGTTGCCGTACAAGAATGTAATGTTGCAATCTCGATAGTTGGCACGGTATACTTGTGCAAATCCGTTTTCTGGTGCATGATATGCAAATGTGTGATCTAAAAATCCAACCGCATTCCATTCATAACGCCATTCATTTTTATATGTACTTGCATCATAGGTTGCTAGCACTTCATCAGCACTTTTTCCGGATGTTACTAAGCCTCTGTTTGTTAAACTATAGTAGCGAGAATCACTCGCATACCTTGATGGATTCCAATTTGTTCCATAATCCAAACTGGTAATTTCATCAAGATTGTTTCCATTCGTATAATCATGACCTTCCCATCCAGTAAACATTGCATTTTCTGCTTCCTTTGGCGGAACAGGTGTTTCCCCAACAGTACAAGCCCGAACTTCTGCTTTCCACTGTTTCGCATCTATATCATAATAGGAAAACGTCACATAATACTGTTTTGGGGTCACATCCACATAAAAAGAAGTATCTTCTGAAATGTAAACATTGCGCATACTATATTCACTGTTTGGATTATGTTCAAAAGGTTCGTCATTGCTCCAGCTGTATCCATCCACCCGAAATACAACTTTGTCCAAATCCTCGTGTACTTTAAAATAACCAACTGGTTCTATTGCAAGCACTTCTTTTGTTTCAATTATCTTAGTCGAACCATCTGGGAACTTATATCCAAAGCTTGCCGTATAGGTCTTACTAAAATCATCAATCGATGTAATATCGGTAGATGGGTCTGACCAATATAGTTTCGTGGAAACAAAGGATTCTCCATCTGCGGTCTGTGTCGAAGAGAGCGAGAACATCGGAATATCAAAATAAATATCCACATTTGCGATGAACGCCTTTGCATTCGTCTTGTTCGTATCAACAGAAACCATTCGATTGGAATCATTGTAACGCAAAGCCTTGTTGGAAAATTGCGGATAGAAATTGCCGTTTAATTCTTGGTCGACCGCTGTTGTAAGTTTTCCTGTCGTCAAGTCCACATATTCTGGTTTCAGTCCACAGATTTCAACAATATTTGCCTGATTCTGGTGCATGAAATAGCGGTTGTTTCCGTCTTCATCCTGACTGAATCCAACGCCATTCCCTGTAGACTTTTTGCTGTCCAATCCATATACAACATACCGGCTGCCCCAGCTAAACAGCTTCCACTTATCTTTGAACAATCTTGCATCTTTTTCCACATCGAATGCCTCTGCTCTCGCAAACGCCTTGATTTCCAGATAGATGCCCACTTCCAAGTAGTAAGCACCGTTGAATTTCTTCTCTACGAAAGAGGAATGCTGCCGTTCTTTTTTCAGGCTGAAATTGACATATCCATACAAATCCGTATAAACGCCTACTTCAATCGAAATTCCGATTTCTCCATATTTTTCAAGTCCTGTAAAGGAAAGGGTCAGCTCGCCTTTCAAACCTGTTTCCACACCAATTCGTCCGCAGGCATTGAAATTGTAGGCGTAACGGTTTGCACCACTCAATTCATTTTTATATCCCTCTACTTTTCCGCTGGAAATGCCTCTCATACCAACCTGTGTGGCATCCAGCTGTGTAAAGTTACTGGAAATGCCAGCTGCCAAATCCAGCCGCAAGGTATAATTCAAATTCAGACTAACTGTGAAAATTGGAATAAACGGAATGACACGGAATTTTCCGCTGACAATCGTTTCATCGCAGATGTCAATAAATCCAGTGTCCGCATTGATAATATCGCTGTATCGCTGGAGCATTTCTTCCGAAGTCATCTTACTGGTGACGCTTTCGGAAACGTCCAGCATTCGCCGCCCTCTTCCCGAATGGCAACATTGAAATCAAATGTCACCTGCGAATAGATATTTGCAGCATAGTCAAATTTTAAATTGATACCCTGCCATTCTTTGCAGCCCTGCATGTTAATTTTCAGGTATTCGGTAATATCGGTTGCGGCTTTGATTTCCACGCCGTTGACCACCTTGTCAAATTCTACCATAACCTGCATCGCCGACCACTTTTTATTTTCTGGGTCGTCATAATCAACACCGGGGAAATTCGGGTTTCTTGCACTATCTCTGCTCCACGAAACACTGACAGTAATATCACCCTTTTTTGCAACGGGAATCCTTACGGTTTCTCCCATGCTCAGACCATCCCGGAAGGGGATGTTATCCATCTCCGCTGCGGAGGCAACAATGTTGTTGAACAGAAAAACATTGTCGTTGGGTTTCTCATCGGAAAGATTCTGGAATGTTTGATCATCCAAAATTGCACACGTCAGCAAATCTTCCAGCTGATTGATGCCGTCACCCTCTAAAATATTCTGTTCGATCTGTTCGGTGTCAATCAAATCTTCTGCTTCCACGTTCTCTTCCATGTAGACATCCACATCGTCAATGATGTCTGCAAGGTCGGCATTTTCTACGGTGACAAAATACCAGTCTTTTCCACTCAAAGTGCCTTTATCGCTTTCTTTTGCAAGGAACTGGTCATTCACCATGCTGACGGAAACGAACAATGTATCATCATCGTACAAATCGCCGAAGGTATTCGGATTTTTTCCGGCTGCAACCCATTCATTATAGCCATTCAAGAAACAAATCGGTGTTTTTTCCGTGATGACAAATTCTGCACGCTTCGGAATATAAAACTGGTAAGTTTCTCCTTCTCGTACCACATCATCCCAGTCCAGATAGACAATTTCTTTCTTGAGGACAACTTCTTCCACATTGTCCTTGTGAATCCGCTGGGTAACCGTGTTCAAGTCTTCACTTTCGCCGGAAATCAGCGTTGCTCCGTTTTTTGCATGAAAATCATAGGTAAATCCTGCCTGATAATCCTGCTCCGGCGTTACTTCATATTGATTGTCTTCTAGTGCGGTTACATGAAAGGATGTTGGCAAATCGCCCAATGCGGAATCAATTTCCAAGTAATCCATCCAGTTTTCATCTGTAATTTTCTCCTCAGAACGAATCACAATGGGTTCTTTTGCATCGCAGTCCGCCACATATGCCGTATCCTGTTTGGTAACCCCCTGTTCCGGCTCTTCATAAGCTGCATATAGAACCGTGTTTTCCTCGAACGGGTCTTCTGAATGAAACGGTTCGGTACAATCTCCATCATAAAACCAGCCCGTAAAATTTTGGTCTTGCTTGCTGGCACAGGGAACAGCAGTCAACACAGAACCTTTTTCCAATGTCACTGCTTCGACGGTTTCACCGCCGTTCGTGTTGAACGATACGGTGACTCGATTTTGTACGTCCCGATACCACTTCACGCCAATGCCTGCTGCAATTGCAAGAATGAGCATTGCTGCTGTGATGAAAATAACGGTTTTCTTCTTGTTCTGCCGGACTTTTACCGGTGTTGGATCTGCTGCCATAAGATACCCTCCTTCATATGTTGTCAGATCGTTGGCGGATGACGGATGAAATATGTTTCATTCCCGTTTTCCCTTAATATTCAATCGCAGGGTCAACGGTAAAATGAGATCTTAATTTTGCGGTGAGCGACTGAATCGCCCCTTCTGCAATGGTTCTCAAATCCATTTGCAGGACAATGCCAATTGCTTTCTTTTGTTCTTCCAGCGGTACACGATAAGACGTGAGCGACATCTCTAAGAACCGCTGAATTTTCTTTTCCAGTGTAAAATACAAATCACAGGGAACCACCATATAGCCCCGCATCATACCGCTGCTGCCAATCACTCGTTCGTAAAAATCCGATTCAGAATTAGATTCCGGAAAATACTGTCCAAATAATTTCTGAACTTCCATTGCTGTATGATGAATGATATAATTTAACGATCCCTCTGCACTGTATGCCTCTACATAAATACTGCGGAGTGTTTCTTTCATTTCTATCACTGCCAGCTGAATAGATGTTTCCACTGCATAAATCAATGCTGGAAACGCCTTATCTCCTAAAAATTGATTTGCCATATCGAACTGATTTTGAAACATATATTTGACATATTCCAACAACAATGCATCTTTGGTCGGAAAAATATTAAAAAAAGAACTATGAGCAACATTTGCCGCTGTTAAAATGTCTTTGATGGTCGTGTCATAATATCCCTTCTCCAGAAACAAGGGCACGCACGCTTCCATGATTTTCATCTTTGCTGCCCGGCTATCATATCGCTTTGCCAAAAAGCATCCTTCTTTCTTAGATTGAAATTTAAACCGTAAATTGTATCTTGGTACAATCTTATCATATTTTCAAATGATTGTCAATCATTTCTCACAGTTTCATCATTTTAAACAGAACAATCGCCAGCAATCTGGTCATTATCACAATTTTTATCATAAAAAAACAATTTAACTGCCACGAAAGCATCATTTATCCTTTTCATCTCGACAGAGATTCTGATGATGTTGACAATGGCATCCATTCTTGCAGTCGGTTTCTCTCTTTTGAAATTATGTATACTGCTTCTCAACTATTTTTATTTCCAATTCTAAAAAACAGAAAAACAGAAGAAATCATACAAATTTTTTCGGCTTTTTCCAGTTAATTTCTCGTCTGAATTCAATTTTTCATCATGTTTTTACCAAAGCATCCCTGTTTTTACATATTAAATTGCTTATTTTTACTTAGCAATTCTTAATTTATTCATAAAAATCAAAATCGTGAGAAAATTATATTCCTTTTCGTTTCTGTTTTGCCTAAAAAACCGTCCTATTCCACTTTTGAATTTTGTACCATATTTACGAAAAATAGATTGACGGACTGGATATTGTTGACATCTTTTTCCCAACATGATATAATAAAGATAATCAAAAGCGGTATGAGAGTTGAGATATTTTCATTCCATCAGAACCAAAAGGGTTCTTTTTTCATTTCTCCCAGTTCTCGCCCTTCTTTGAATGTTCATGCAAAAAATTGCACGGTTTGTGCGTTTTTCCGGCAAATTGCTGAATTGCAAGGAATATTTGCAATATGATTGACAATCATTGCAAAGCATGGTATCATAAGATTGCCTTAAAAAACGCTTTGCTTTTTATACACGATTCAATCTTCTTTTGACGAGTCTAAAAGGCAAGCCAAAACGAGAAAGGAATATGGTACAGTGGGGACTCTCAATCAAAAAAACAAAAACAAACAAGATGATGAAACCGAAATCGACTTGGGAAAATTGTTCAAAGCATTGATGCGACGTCTGCCAATTATTTTGCTGGTAACACTCTGCTTCAGTGCCATTGGATTTTCCTACGGCAAGTATTACCTCCCGTTGGAGTACACATCCAGCACCTACATGTATGTAAAAAATGGGGATACTTCCGAAGAAAAAACTGCCATCAACCAACAAGACTTAATGGCTTCTAAGTCACTGGTAGAAACCTATATTGTCATTTTAAAAAATGACACCGTTGTAAAACAGGTTGGCATGAGTTTGGTCAGCAAGTTCGGGGTATCCGAAATTTCAAAATGCTTTACGGTCAAAAATGGGGTCATTTCTACCTCTGAACTCAAAGATGCAATTTCCATGTCGGCGGACGGCGACACAGAAGTGCTGAAAATTTCTGCACAAACCAAAGATCCACATGTGTCCGCTGAAATCTGCGACATTTACGCAGAAGTTGCACCGACATTTCTCATCCGCATCATTGGTGCAGGGTCTGTTGAAGTCATCGGCGATGCCGAAGTACCGCAATCGCCCTCCGCTCCAGATGTGAAAAAAATTACTATGATGGCAGCCGCAGCAGGATTTGTTCTCTCTGCCGGTGTTGCAGTCTTAATTTACCTGTTGGATCGCACCATCAAGGGCGAAGATGACATTCAGTCTTTCTCCATCTCTTATCTGGGCGAAGTGCCGGAAATGGTGGAGGCTCGCAGCGGAAAACGGAAACGCCGCAAGAAAAAGAACAGCCCTTCCGCATTGCGGAATATGCTGCTCTGTGCAAAAGATATTCCGTTCCCGTGCTCGGAAGCTTACCGCTCCATCCGCACCAATTTGATGTTTGCACTGGCTCCACAGGAACATAAAATTGTTGCAGTAACCAGTCCAAATGCTGCGGACGGTAAAAGCTTAACTGCTGCAAATATTGCAATGGCAATGGCGATGATGAACAAAAAAGTGTTGTTCATTGATGCAGACTTGAGAAAACCG
>OHRD01000721.1_pt1 | contig 13907 bp, 19 predicted proteins | sample 1578371 | NCBI WGS metagenome assembly OHRD01 (sample SAMEA3879505, study PRJEB24766) | human gut metagenome | biome: human-associated habitat; feature: feces | place: USA | collected 1985/1987
TATTCACAAATCTTATATCAGTTTTTAACGTTTACACAAAACTTGAAACGGTCTCCAAAATTTTTTCTCATTGTTTTATCTCTCCTTATGGTTATTTGTTTATATCAGTATTTATCTGCCCAATCCATTCTGTAATCACCTCTTCTGAAGTTTCCAGATGATCTTTTCCTTTGGAATCAAACTGAATCTGCATTTCATGTGCAAAGGCAGCTCCTTTGCAATTTTCCTCCATATCTTTTATAACATGCCCCGGCCATCCACCATTTGTCATAAATGGAATCACTGTCTTTCCTGTAAAATCATTTGTTGTCAAAAATGTAAGCACTGCAGGTGCCATCGTATACCACCACGTTGGAGTTCCGATAGCAATCACATCATAATCAGCAAGATTTACAGATATCGGATTGATCTGAGGCATAAAGCCTGCCTCTACCTCTCTTTTTCCCTGTTCAACCACATCTTCATGACTGCCGCTGTATGGCTCTGCTGTTTCGATTCTCGCAATATCTGCACCTGTCCCATTAGTCAGCTGCTCTGCAATTCTTTTCGTGTTTCCATTTGACCAGGAATAATATACAACTAACATTTTCTTCATTATCTCTATTCTCCTTTACTTATTTTAGCCCCTGTAAACAGATAGATATAACCCACCATGACTACCGCTAAGAAAGCCACTATTACCCCGATGGTTATCTTTTTCCTTGTTTTCATTGCTCACCTCTTTTATTTCTTCTGTATTTTTGAACCTCCAAACACCTGCGACATCGGCATATGGGCAAGCATCTCATCAATAGATTTTACTTCATCCTGAGTCAGCTTTATATCTGCTGATTCCATATTTTCTTCCAGTCTATTTACTTTTCTTGTTCCCGGAATTGGTACGATATATGGTTTCTTTGCAAGCATCCAGGCAAGAGAAATCTGTGCAGGCGTGGCATTTTTTTCTTCTGCAATCACTTTCATCCAGGACATAAATTCATTATTTTCCTTTAATCCTTCTTCTGTAAACTGTGGCATTGCGCTTCGATAATCTCCCGGCTTTTCAAATTCCCCATGGGAATGATATGCTGCTGTCAGTAATCCATTTGCAAGCGGCAAAAATGCAACAAATCCTGTTTTCAATTCTTCAAGCACCTGGAATAATTTCTCATAATCCCTATACATCATGGAATATCTGTTCTGAATCGCAATCTTCATTCGTAGTTCTCCAAGTTTTCCTGCTCCGAATAATGCATTTGTTGGTACTGAAAAAATAAAACTCACTACGATTCCTCCAAATATTTTTATATTCTTTTATAATCCAAGACTGTCTATCCATGAACTGATATCTGATTCAGACGCTCCACCATGTAATCGTTCCCCTTCTTTCCAGTCACCTGTTCCTGTCATCTCTTCCAGAAGATTACCGCTGTCACCGATTCCTGATGTCGCTGCTGTACAGAATGGGATGACTGTTTTTCCTGTAAAGTCATTCTCTTTTACAAAGTTATCTACTGGCCATGCTGCAATCCTCCACCAGATAGGATAGCCAATGTATACCGTATCATATGAATCTCAGTTATCAACTGTTGTAGACACCAGTTCCACATCTCTTAAGCTCTCATCATCATGTTCTCTTGACACCCGGCTGTCATCATCTGTAAAGTCAAGGTTATCATCTGTATATGGCTCCACAGGCTCTATTTCAAACATATCTGCCTCTGTAATTTTTGCTATCTTTTCAGCAACATCTTTTGTATTTCCTGAAGCTGAATAATATACAACCAATGTTTTCCATTTCCTGTTGATGTATTTTCTGTTGTATCTGTAGTGTTTTCGAAATTTGTATCCGCTTCTTCATTTCCAGACTGGTTTGTACTTGTAGAATGGCTGTCATTATTAGAAGCAGACTGGTTTGTATTGCTTGCTCCACATCCTGCCATCAAACCGATTGCCATGATGAATGTTAAGAGTACTGCTGCTATTTTCTTTGTTTTCATTCTAAGGTTACCTCCTGTCGTATAAAATGTTTGTCACGCTAATTTCTATCGGATGAAATTGGTAAATACAAAATCCGGTGCCTTTGGCATTTCAATTCCCATTTTTGTCGCAACATTTTTACAGTTAATGAAATATGCCATATTGTTTCCAAGGATCTGCATAACCTGCATTCCTTCGAGATCCTGTTTTACTTCATCCGGATTCGTCCCATGTACCATATTCCAATATCTCGATGTAATGATCGGCATCTGCATCAGACCAAAATATTTATTTACCTGGTCCCATGTGGCAGTTGTTCCGGCCCTTCTTGCTGAAATTACCACAGCGGCAGGTTTCAGGCGGAATCTGTCGCCGCCACCGTTTAAATCGGCATAAAAGACTCTGTCCATAAAGGATGTGATTGCACCGCCTGCACCACCCCAGTGTACCGGAGTTCCAAATACGAATCCGTCATAATCCCCTGCTATTTCCAGAAATTCATTCACGATATCATCCAGGATGCATTTATTTTTTTCCTGACATTTTCTGCAGGCAATACATCCTGAAATCGGCTTATTTCCAATCCAGAAAATATCTGTACTTATACCATTTTCATTTAATGCACTGGATACTTCACAAAGAGCTGTATAAGTACAGCCATTTTTGTGTGGACTGCCATTGACAAGTAATACTTTCATTGATTTTTCCTCTTATGCTTACCAGTTCTTTTTTTCTTTTGAACTGTCATTATTCTTTTTTCTTTCCTCAACCATCTTCACGAACCATTCCACCATATTCGGATCCTGATGCGAGAAGAAGGAGCTTGTCTTCTTGTCCAGTTCTGCAATAGTCTTCATATCTTCATCAGAAAGTGTGAAATCAAAAACATTAAAGTTTTCTTCCATTCTCTCAATGTGTGTTGATTTCGGAATAACCACTATCCCTCTCTGAATATGCCAGCGAAGCATAACCTGTGCCGGAGTCTTCTGATATTTTTCTGCAATCTCTGCGATGACAGGATTCTCAAAGGTGCCTCCTCTGCCCTCACCGAATGGTGCCCATGCTTCTAACCGGATATCATATTTGTCTGCCCATTCCTTCATCTCTTTCTGCTGATTGAAGATGTGGGTTTCCACCTGATTTACCATAGGTTTAATGCGGTTGAAGGATGCAAAATCAACCATTCTGTCTACATAAAAGTTGGAAATTCCGATTGCTCTGATTTTTCCCTCATCGTACAGATCTTCCAATGCATGGTAAGCACCGTAAGCATCTGAAAATGGCTGGTGAAGCAATACCAGATCCAGATAATCTGTCTTTAACTTTTTCATGGATTCAAGAACTGATTTCTTTGCTTCTTCATATCCATAATGTTCAACCCACACCTTTGTTGTAAGGAAGAGTTCTTCTCTTGGAATGCCTGACTTTTGGATTGCATTCCCAACCTCTTCCTCATTAAAATAACTCTGTGCTGTATCAATCGCCCGGTATCCAACTTTTAAAGCATCAAGCACACATCTTTCACATTCCTCTTTTGTTACCTGATATACGCCATATCCCAGTATTGGCATTTTTACACCATTATTTAATGAAATATATTCCATTGTCGTATCCTCCTTGTTTTCTTTCATTCATCTTACATTCATACTATAATACTGATAGATTCCTTTGAGAAGTTTCGATAAGTTTTTCAGTCTTAACCTTTCGGTTTATTCTGGTTCTTACTGATTGAACAGCCATCCCATAATTTCTTTGTCACGACAGAACAGATAGCCACCGCCATGCTGATAAGTGACCGGTGTTCCTTTAAAGTAATCTTTATCTTTTACATCCAGTACCACCAGTTTATCAATCTCTGATTCCGATAATCCCTGTTCTTTGTAAAGCTCATGTAGCTGCTGGTATGCCTCTTTAAAAGGTTCTGATCCATAGTATTCGTCGCTTTCGCCAATCACAAAATATACCGGCGTTTTCATCTCAACAACCGGCTCATATGCACCATCCCACTGAGAGCTGCACATAAGTGCCGCTGTATATAATTCCGGCTGCTTTGCCAATACCAGTGACAGGGTTTCTCCTCCTCCGGAATAACCATTAATATATACTTTCGATGGATTAATAATATAATGCGTCAGAAAATACTGTGTCAGTTCAATTGTCTGATCTGCTGATGTCTGTCCCCAGTCATTTAACTGTGGAGCTACAATAATCATATCGGTAATATACTTCTGTGCTTCAAATCCAAAATCTTCTGTCCGGATATTTTCTCCCACGCCCTGAAAATATAATCCCTGATATCCGGGTAATGTTACATATAGTGCATATTCCTTTGTCCCGTCATATGCATCCGGAATATATACATTGTAATGAATGTCCCCTTCATTTGGAGAATGAAGATTCCGCTTTTCCATAAATACACCACCTTCTTTCAGTATGAACCTTTTCGTTTTCTCTTACCTGTTTTCTTTAGAAACACTCCACTGTAATATCCAATAAATGCAATCAATATCATTACTGCCAGATAATCCAGCAGAAAAGGAAATATCCCCTTTTCATAATCATAAAATACAAAATGCATCCTCATAATCAGATAATCTCCTATCTGTCTCCTGTAAAATGCATATAAACCATAACCTGCAATTGTGGTTGCGACAGATCTTGCTGCCCATGTTCTGATGACGGATGGATGTTCCCATAATCGTCCTGCCATTGCTACCGCTATATTCCAATGAAATCCGAGATGTAATGACATCACAACCAGTCCCCAGTATGCGCAAAACATATGTATCTGTCTGGCTGTCATATATGTTCCGGAAATCTTTATCCATTTAAATATGTGATTTGACAATAATATTCCACTTATCATGGAACCCATTATAAGAATAAGCATGATGATAACCAGTACTGTCTGTATCACTCTGAACGCATTATATTTTCCTTTCCTTACAGAGGTCACCCATTTATGATTCAGTATGTGATGTGAAATAAAAAGCACAAGCATCGCCATACCAATCCACTCATGTGCAGTCTCGCTGAGCAGACTATATGGCATAAGAAGAAGCAAACTATTGTCTTCTTTATCTGCATATAGTATCCTCCATTTTCACTTCAGCTAAAGTATAACAAAACGAGACTCCATTAGAAGTCTCGTTTTGTTATTCAGTATTAACCTTTAGGTTTCTACTCGCATGTATTCAATTTTTATTTTACCTTGTTAATAGCATTTATCAGCCGCTTAACCTTAATGGACGGTTTTTTCGAATGAAGAATTCCAAACGGCATAGTATAATCCCACTCTACTGGAATGATTCTGATCAGTGGATGAACACTTTCCCAGCTCTTGAATGCCAGTAATACCTCATTATTGTTTTCGCATCGGTTAAATGCTTCTACATTGTACAGATTAAAGTCTACAATATTGATTTCAGGATGATTTTTCATCATATCATCCCTTAGCATATCGCCATAATAACTCCATCCTCTTCGCATGAGCATAAGATTTTCTCCAGCCAGATCATCAAGTGTAATTTTTTCTTTTTTTGCCAGCCTGTGATGAATTGATACCGCCACACAAAATGGTTCTCTTGAAATCTCAGTGCCATCACAGCCTCTGAGTTCAAGCATTGTTTCATCAAAGATTCCAGCTATCACATCAATATTCTTTCCCATATTAGCCAGTATCTCTCTTGCATTCTCTGGTGTATTTTCAAATGTAATCAATTTAAACTTCATCTCCGGATATATTTTCTGTATCTTAGGCCAAAGTTCCACAAAAACTTCCGGTGGCGTCATCGGAGATATTCCAACACGAATGATTTCTTCATTATGATTCATTGCTTCCTGCGCCCGTATCAACGATTCTTTTGAATATTGAATCAGATATTTTGCATCCTGATAGAGCGATTTACCAGCTTCCGTAATAATAAGACCTCTGTGTGTTCTTTCAAATAGTTGCAAATTTAAGCTGTTTTCCAAAGAATTTATCTGTTTAATAACCGCAGGTGCACTTATATATAATTCTTCTGCCGCTTTACTAAAACTTCCAGCTTCTACAACGCAGATAAATGTATCAAGTTGTGGATTATACATCATGTAATTCACTCCTCTTTGTGATTTTAAATCATCTGAAATGCTTTCAGTGCCCCAATAATTGCCTCTTCTTTCTCCTTCGGACATTGTGGTTGCTTTACTCCCTCTGACCTAGGAATATAAAAATTCTCCGCTAATTCAATTCCACACTTTCTCTTCACCTGTGCAATATACAGATTAGATACCTTCATCCCATCATTATACTCTGCAACATACTTCTTTATCTCCTCATAAGTAGCCTGTCTACGCTCCGCTTCGGTCCGCGCTGGGCAAAGGTCCCCTGGACCTTTAGCGCCTCTCAGCCGCCGTTAAATCCATCTCGTCCATGTCAAGTCTCACATTCACATGATGCTTCGCTTCGTGGAGTTTGGACAATAAACATACTGTCTCTATATGTCCTGAATCGGCATATCCAAGCGTATCTATATATTCTTCTAAGCAAATTCCTTGAGAATATATTTTCGATGCAGCTTCTTTCCCGACATATCTGTAATGCCAAGGTTCATTTATAACACCTGTTATATCTGTCTTATTTGAGGGATAACGCTTTATAAACCCATATGTATGAGCATTTTCCGCAAGCCAATTATAAACATCATCACTTGAACTTTTTGTAGTATCTGCATTTATATCGACTGCAATGCCAAGCTGATGTTCACTTGTTCCGGGAATCGCCACCCATTGCTCTGCAAGTTTTTTTGCTTCTGACTTTGATTTTCCATCATTTTCATATGCTTCTATTTTTTCGTCCATTAGTCGTTGCTGTTCTTCCTGTGTCCTATATCCCTCTCTGACAAATAAACTATACCCTTGTGCTCTTGCGTCATCGAACATTTCCTGCAACTCTGGGTAAATTCTGGAATCAACCTTTTTACCGTTTGATAATTCTGTAAGCTGTACTTTATAATCAGCAGGAATATAATTATCACGATTTACAAGAATCAGATTCCAGCCATTATCTTCACTGGCTATATGATGTATCGTGTTGCTATGAAAGGGTACAGTAAAAGATGCATGAGGAATCTTTCCCGCCACCACACATAATATTGCTATAAATAACAGGATAAACAGTCTTTTTTCTTTGGATTTTCTTCGTTTGGCAGCTCGTTTCACTTATTTTATCTCCACCTTTTGGTATACCCTGTACAGTATAGGTTGAAAAATCAAGTATATCACCGCATATACAGGAACAATAACGGTTGCTATTGTAGTTACTTTACTTCCCAATGTTATAAGTCCAGCTTCTTTAATATCCAAATAAATTTCTAATAACTGGTCAGGGAAGAAAGAGCATAATCCCGGTAAAGTAATAATTCTGCTTAAAAACGGAAATGCACATAACACAATAAACGGTACAATAATCGCGGTTGGAGTAGAGCGTGTAAGCGCTGATACCAACATTGCAAGTGTAGAAGCAAATATCGTTCCTATATATCCACCCAAAACAATAAAAAGATATGCCTGTAAAAAAGTAATATTATAAACACTTCTCCACAAATCTAATTGGATAGGGCAATTTGCACCGTCTACACCTAATACGAAAAGTACAATAAACGTATATAGAAGTACAAACATCAGATAAAATCCCATAGTAATACAAAAACCTGCTCCTACCTTTGCGGAAATCCCCCTGCTTCTTCCAAATCGTGCAGAGAAAAAAATGGAATCTGCTTTTGACTGAAATTCATCCGAAAATATCCCGGATACCAGAAAACCGATTACTAAAGCCAGCATCAGAATAAATGTTGATATATTTTGCAGTAATGCAGCCCAACCGTCCATATATTCATAGTAAAAAGGTGTTTTCAGTTCTTCATATTTCTGGATCATAAAATCTTTTTCTACCTGCGTAAATGTTTCTTTTCCAGAATCAAGCCATTCTTTTAAAGTAGACATCCTTCTTTCATAGATTGTTCCAACTTCATCATCCGAAACATGATCCGCAGCATAATAATTATAATCTCTGTAGTCGCTGAATGCATAAATAATGACATCCATAATGCCCGCTATGCCCTGCTTTTTCGCATATGCCTTATTTTGTTCCGTAATATCGTCCGACAATGCCTCTTTCGAACTGTTAATTGTCCTGTTTTCTTCAAGAGCCTTACTTAAAGTATCTTCCGTCAGGTAACCTTTCCATTCATTTTTCGCTTCTCTTAAATCTCTTGCAGCTGAAATTCCAACGGAATGATTTGCTTTTTCATCAACATATTCCACCTTGTTAATCGTTAAAACACTGGTTATCACAAGTATTACAAATAATACAATAACAGCCATTCTATTTTTTGATTCAGAAAACACTTTTTTTATTTCATAACGCAGCATTTTCATCACCTGCTTTCTCTCCAAAATAATATAAAAATACATCTTCCAATGACGCTTCTACACGCATTGCATTCTCAACCGGTTTTTCGTGAGAAATGATTCGCAGCATAACCTGATTCGTTTCTGATTTCATATTAGAAATTTTATATTTTTCCATAAAATTCGGAACCATATTTTTAGGTACAAGACATTCCCATACTGCCTCCGACATAGAATTTATCAATTCGTCAATGCTTCCTTTGTGCAGAATTTTTCCGTCTTTCATCAACCAGATTTCATTTGCAATATACTCGATGTCTGAAACGATATGTGTAGATAATAACACCAGTCTGTCTTCTGAAAGTTCACTGATCAAATTGCGAAATCTGATTCTTTCATTTGGATCAAGTCCTGCTGTTGGTTCATCAAGTATTAAAATCTTAGGATTATTCAACATAGCCTGTGCAATTCCGGCTCTACGCTTCATACCTCCGGATAATTTTTTCATTTTTTTATGAGCTGCTTTTGAAAGACCAACCTTAGCGATCAATTCTTTCACTCGCTTTTTTGCAACAATAGGACGTATTCCTTTTAGTGCTGCAATATAAAGTAAATAATCCTCTACCGTAAATTCAGGATAAAAGCCAAAATCCTGCGGTAAATACCCCAATAACTTGCGATATTCACTGTCCATACTGAAAATATCTTTTCCATTACAGCATATCGTTCCGCTTGTTGGCTTTAAAAGGGTACACAACATTCTCATTAAAGTTGTTTTTCCTGCTCCATTTACACCTAAAAGACCATATACACCATTCGTCATAGTGAGATTTATATGATTAACTGCTGTAAAATCTCCAAACTCTTTCGTTAAACCATCAAGTTCTAATTTCATAAAATGACACCTCCAAATATTGATTACAATTCTTTAAAATACGGTATATAGCAAAACCAAGAAAAATCATTGCTAAACCAAACAGCATTAACCATATAGGAACTGTAACCATAACATATATGTTTTCATTTAAAACAATGAAAAGCCATAATGCACTCCATATAACACACAGAACAATCGCAACCGTTTCACTAAAAGAGCGCTTGCTGCACAAAATTCCGAAACAGATACAGGCAGTTACGCAAAGCGGAAAAAGAAATTGAACAACTAATTCTGATAATTCATAATACAGACCTACTGACACGGCTCCTAAAAACAAAGTGATGAAAAAAATATCTGTAACACCAAATAACAGCATACGTGCTGCATATACTTGTTTTATTGAATAATAAGAGACTGCTTCTATCTCCATACATTCGCATGACCTGTTTTTCCACAGTTCCGGAATAATAAGGATTACAAATAGTGCCGCAACTACGCCCATACTTCTTTTTATATACATTTCATCATGGATAGAATTTAAAGCAATCCATAATGCCACTAAAATTATAAATTGAAGAACCCACCATCTTTTTTGTATGACACGAAGCTGTATCCACAAAAAATCATGATAAGAAAGCATTCGTTCCTGTTCTGCCATAAAAAAAGCATTTTTTGATTTACAGATTGTTTCCTGTATTTTTTCTTCGCTTGCTTCAATCTTTTCTTTCTGATTCATGTAATTCCTCCTTTCCGAGAAGTTCTTTCAACTGTTTCCTTGCTTTTTGCAAACGATACTTTACCAGTGGAAGCCCGATTTGCAATTTACCCGAAATTTCTGTCAGTTTTAGCTCTTGAAAATAATAAAGCGTAAGCACTTCTCTTGATTCGTCTGGAAGTTGTCCTAAAACCTGTTCTATCAAAACTCTATTCAAAATCTGTTCCGTTTGATTTTCTTCTGCCTGATTTCCTTCCAGAGACTCATTTTCTTCCAACAGTATTTCTTTTGTTTTTTTCAAATAATCTTTGCAAAGATTACCTGCTATCGTATATAAGTAATTCAATGTTTTTCCTTTATAATGATAGTCGGGCAATCTTGTAAAAAAACGTATAAATGTTTCCTGCGTTAAATCTTCCGCATACGTTTTATCGAAACAATGATGATGACAGTAGCTTAAAATTTCTTGATAATACTTGTGGACAAATAAATCAAAAGCATTATCATCACCTTGCTTCATTTTCCTGATTAGTAGAAAATCATTATACACAAAATCCCCCTTTATCATTTTTAGAAGTTCAAAATATTTATCACATTCTATAATGTATAACGATTGAGAACCATAAAAAGATAGTCAAAACCAAGTTTTTTATTTTCGAATTATGTGAACAATCTCAAACATATTTCATTATTATAACTATCTGAGCCAATAGCCTCAACTATAATAGCAAGTACTGCCTGTGTCATGACACATGCGAAATCCACCACACTTTCCTATCGTCTGTGTGGTTGAATTTCCATAGGGAAGTATCCCTAACCCTCTCTCGATTTTTCTTCGGTTATTCTTCATTTTACCGTCGAAATGCATTGACCTTTCCTGCCGTTTTTGCTACAATTTGCTATGGGTAATTACACCCAAAATTGAATAAAACACGAAACAGACTGTTGTAAAAATCGAACATTTTACAGCAGTTTTTTTGTACCCAAATTTAGAAAGGACGTGACTCAATGGCAAACAGAAACCGCACCAATCCGGTGCAATTTTATCTCAGTAATGATGAGCAATACATTCTCAATACCAAGTTCAAAGCATCCGGCATGAAAAGCATGTCAGCTTTCTTACGCAAACTGGTTTTATATGAATATGTGTATGATGTCGATTACAGTTATCTGCGAAATTATAATACAGAGCTTGGACGAATCAGTTCCAGTCTGAACCAGATTGCAAAGCGGATAAACAGTACCGGAAACATCTATCAGGACGATATGAATGAAGTAAAGGAGTTGATGAATGAAGTATGGCATACACAAAAATCCATGCTATCAAAGCAACCGTTGATAAAGCAATAGATTACATCTGCAATCCCGACAAAACAGATGAGCAAATCTATGTTTCATCTTATGCGTGTGCGCCAGAAACAGCAGCGATTGACTTTAAGTACACCCTTGACCATTGCAGGGAGAACAGTCCTAACAAAGCCTATCATCTGATACAGGCTTTTGCTCCGGTAGAAGTCAGTTATGAGGAAGCTCACCGCATTGGAAAAGAACTTGCTGACAAGGTTTTAGAATGGAAATATTCGTATGTTCTCACCACACACATTGATAAAGGACATATTCATAATCACATCATATTTTGTGCTGCTGATAACATCGAGCATAACAAATATCACGACTGCAAACAGTCGTATTACCACATCCGGAAACTAAGTGATGAACTATGCAAAGCTCATAACCTTTCCATCATCATTCCGGGTGGTGAACGTGGTAAAAAATACAAAGAATGGCAGTCTGATCAGAATGGCTCTACTTGGAAAACCCAGCTTAGAAGGGACATCAATTTTTGCATCAAGTCAGCTTCCACATACGAAGATTTTTTACTTTTAATAAGAGCCAAAGGATATGAAATTAAATGGGAATCTTTTAACGCTCATTCCACAGCTCTATGGAAGCACACGCTGTTGCGTCCGGTCTTTGTGCATAGATCAAAAGCTGTTCCCGGAACGGATACTTATATAATCTCGCCGCTGTGATAAGGTATTTCATCCATTCCTCACGATTTTTGACAACCTCGGCTGCTGTCTCTTTTTCCAGAGCCGATATAAAATCATATTTTCTCACGTACGCAGTTCTCCTTCCTGTCATAGATACGACAAAAAGGCAGCCACATACACTACATGACTACCTTTCCTTTACTTCACGTTACATTCCTATTCCGTTATACCAAAGCTGAAAGTCTTACTCTCAGCCGCTTTCTTAGGCATAAACCTTACCTTAACTTCCACAACCCTCCCCTCTAATGCCTGAAACATAGCGTCTACATGTTCCTGTGTGTATTCATAGAAACTGCGATTCGCAAGATTTTCCAGTCTGCCAATGGCATCCACCGCCTTATTCATGCGGTACTCGCCAATACGGATAAACTTCTCCGCCTTTGTCTCATTTTCTTTTGCAGCTGGCTCTCCCTGCGTTTTCTCTGTTGTCATTGTTACATTTGTTTCTTCCATGTGATTTTCCTCCATTTTTGATAAAAAAAGAGCGTACAGGTTTTCCCATACGCTCTGACGCTGTAGTGTTATTTAATTGTAGTTATTATATTGATACTATCCAGCAAATTTGAATTAGCAAAATTGTACAATATCTTTTCCGTAAAATCTATTGCTAATTGCTTTCATTCCCTATAATTTATCCTTTTATTTCTGCCGTTCAAACTTAACCGTATACCTATTAACAATATCGTCTTTTCTAAGCTTATATATACTCAATAATTCATTAATTTTGCTTATATCGCTAATACTTCCATTATGACAAAGAGCACTATAGAAATCACGAATATTCTTTCTAAAACACGTTAATTCTTCCTCGGTCATCACTCTCATATTTTCATCTGGAGATGCAACCACATCAACAAATTTAGATGGGTGAACAATTATTGGTGTACACTCATTTGGGTATACATAATTCTCCTTAAACCAATTAACCGATCCTGATAATTGATTGCAATAATCTTTCTTTATCGTTTGAGTAATAGCCTCCGTTTTACATTCAATGACCAAATATTTGTTTGAGTCAATTGCCCACAAATTATCAGGTCCATACCCTCCAGTTTCCTTGTCAGGTCTTGAACATACAAAGCCAAGAACCACTCCTATTTGATTTAGTGCCTCCTCAAACTTTTCATATTCACTTCCTATACATAAATTTGATAGAACTCCGTCTATATATACTAACAGTTCATTTAACCCAAGTTTTCCAGCAAGTAGATTTGTGCTGATAGCTTGTGCCTGCGGAATTGTATTAATTGTTCTTTGATACTGTATGCCTGCAAGAGGTGACAGAATAGCTGCACTTAAATTTTTACCCACTTTTAGTATTTCTTGAGAAAGAGCTGAATCTATTTTATTTATATATTCAGCCTGAATCTGACATAAATATCCCTTAGTTTTTTTGTCATTCTCTTTATCTTTAACTATCTTAATAGCATTTGCAGCATCAAGCCATTGCATATTTATAGCTTTTTCAAAAGCTTTTCTCTGAGCAACTATCTTTTCATCTACCTTTGCCTCAGTTGAATACTTGACAGCAGCTAAATTTTCCTTGCAGGTTGTAACCCATTCTGCATTTTTTTCTAACGAATAATTTGCAAGTTCAAATATCTGATCAATTGTTGGCTTGGAACCTGTTTCACTAACTAATAAATCCCATAATTGCTTTGAAAGATCATATTGGCATCTCGTTGCTGCACTAAAATAATCTATTCCCTTATTTCTTGATAAAACATCTGAAAGCTCGTCACCCATAAGAACAACACAACATTCATCGTCATTAGAACGAACTCCACGTCCCATACCTTGTTCGATTCTTTGAACTTGCTCCCTCAATAATATAGTGCTCTGAGGAGCCACACTTTGAATATATCTATCCTTAATACTATTTAAAGGGGGAAGTCCATCAATAACCAGC
>OHRD01000745.1_pt1 | contig 13535 bp, 15 predicted proteins | sample 1578371 | NCBI WGS metagenome assembly OHRD01 (sample SAMEA3879505, study PRJEB24766) | human gut metagenome | biome: human-associated habitat; feature: feces | place: USA | collected 1985/1987
CCACTCATCAAACCAATCAATATGTACATAATAGCCGGTATCTTCATTGCTGAAGCGAGAGCCTCTATAAGTCCGATCACTATCGACAGTTTAAATTTATTACCATTTTCCCTACCTGAAAAACGAAAGAATTTTGCCAGAATTCCAAACATATCATTCTCCCTCCTTCACCGTATCTTTTACAGAAATATGGGCATCCCACATTTCCTTATAAAGCGGGCATAACATCAGTAGTTCCTCATGTGTACCATGTGCTGTTACATTTCCATCATTTACGACAAAGATCTGATCACTGTCCTTAACGGTAGAAAGCCTGTGTGCGATTACGATCAGTGTCTTCCCTGCTACCAGTTTTGCAATAGAATTCTGCAGAATCGCCTCATTTTCCGGATCCGTATAAGCAGTTGCCTCATCAAGAATTACAATCGGAGCATCCTTCAGCATTGCCCTTGCAATGGAGATACGCTGCCTCTCTCCTCCTGACAGATGTCCTCCTGCACCTCCTACAACCGTATCAAATCCGTTCTCAAGCTGCATGATAAATTCATAGCATCCGCTTTTCTTTGTCACCTCGATGATCTGTTCATCTGTAGCATCCGGATTTCCCTGTCTGATATTTTCACGGACTGTTTCATTAAACAGATAATTGTCCTGTGCAACATATGCAATTTTCCGATTAAAATCTGCAAATGCCAGTTCTTTGACATCAACTCCACCGATTTTGATGCTTCCGGAATCCACATCCCACAGGGACGCAATCAGCTTTGCGATGGTCGACTTGCCGCTTCCGGAAGGTCCTACGATTGCATTTACCGTTCCTGCTTTCAGCTCCATAGTTACTCCATGCAGAATCTCTTTGTCGTGATAACCAAACCTGACATTTTCAAGTGTAACGGAGTTATCTTTTGGAACACTTTTACTTTTCTCTGGACGTTCAAGCTCCGGCTGTTCCAGAATTCCTGCCACTTCACCAACAATCACTCCGATCTTGCCAAGATCATCTGTATAGGAACCCACTGTGATCAACGGTCCAACGATTCCAAGTGATAAAATAATGCAGATGACAAAATCTGAAATCGCAAGTGTTCCATTGGCTACATAATGTGCCCCAAACGGCAATACCGTAAGAAGCGTATAAGGTGTGACCACCATCATCAGTCCATGAAAGATCGAGCACCGTTTCATCCAGGAAATAAAGGAATCTGCATAAGCCATAGCCGCCTTTGTAAATTTTGCATAAGAACTTTCTGTCTTTCCAAATGCCTTGATCACTTCGATTCCGTCAATATATTCCACTGCCGCATCATTCAGATCTTTTGTTGTCTGAACCGTTCTCTCGAAGCTTGGTTTATAATCCAGCATCATTCCAAAATAGGAAAGAAATCCCACTATAACCGGCACCAATGACCAGAGTGCCAGTCTCCAGTCTGTCAGGAAGAAATAAATCAAAATCACAATCGGTGCCAGCAGATTGGACGTGAATTCCGGGACAATATGCGCCAGTGTTGTCTCGATACTGTCGATTCTTTCCACCATAATATTTTTAAATGTACCGGAAGGTGTGTCTTTCACATAGCCAAGAGGTACCCGCGCCAGCTTGTCACAGCAGGATTTTCTTATATTTGCAAGTACTGCAAACGTTGCTTTATGTGACAATGCTGTCGAAAGTGAATGAAGCAGTTCTGCAATGATAAACGATAATGCAATCAGAACCGCTTTTGCAAGATATATTTCAAACTCCTTTTCACCATTTAAAAACAGCTTTACTACATCTGCAATAATAAAATACGGCAAAATCTTAAAAATCACATTTCCGATTGCAAGTAACACACTCCATACATAGGCAATTCTTTTTTGTCCGGCCCATGTCAGGATCCAGCTGATTGCCGACTTCTTTTTTTCTTTCACATTCGTTCACTCCTTACTTTGGTTTTATTGTTGTTTCTTTCATTAGTTTATTCTAACTCATATATAATAAAATAGGTGGCTTACTGGCATTAGCCACCTGACTTACATTAGTTATACCGGGAATTCAATATTCCACAATCGTTCCCAGCCACCTGTATTGAATTCTTTCAGCTGATGCACATTTTTCTTTGCAGTCTCCCTGTCTATATCATGCTCAATGATCTGAAATACTGATGAAAAAAATCCCGTATAGATCATATGCATAAGGCTTTCCTCTACAATCGGTATTTTCACACCGTTCTCTTTCATCTTTTCCATATATTTCAGGCTGGACTTCATTTCCCGTTCTACCATATTGTGTATGAATAGTTCAAATTTTCCACTGTCTCCACATTTCAACAATAATCTGAAATTATCATAATGATCATAAATATAATCAACCATCTGCTCCATTCCATCACTGGATGTATACGACATATTCCTTGTCTGATCACTGGCCGAAAGCTTTTCAAACTCCTCAACGATCTGATCATAAATCTGATAAATGTGTTCCATATAGGGATCTGTCAGTGCATCAAAAAGTGCCTCTTTCGTCGGATAATATTTGTAAAATGCACCAGTAGTAAGTCCGGCATCTTTTACAATGTTTCTTAAAGATGCTCCGGTCAGACCATCTTTCAGGAAATGTTTTCTGGCTGTATTTAATATATTTTTTTGTGTATCTTCTGCTTTTGTCGACATTCTTTTCGTATCCTCTAAAGTTCTTTCCAAAAATATAACAGTGCTATATAGCACTGTTATATTTTAACTCATTACAGGAATTTGTCAAGTCTGCTGTTTCGATTTTTTATTTTCCCGTGTATTCAATTTTCACTTAGCAGATGCATCTGTAGTTTGATTTTGCCGTCGTCACACCACATGATTCTCTTCAGCATCTTTCCTTTTGACCAATATAAACTTTTCATTGCTATATATAAGAACGGAACCATGATTCTGCGTGTTGCCTTTCCAATTTGTACAAACTGTCCACCATCAAAAAATACATGCTTTAACGGTATTTTTGCCTATGTCAGAAATGCCATGGCAAGATCTGCACCAATCGAAGATGCAACTACAAGTTCTATTTCTTTGATTCCATGTTTAAGCCTCCTCTTCGACTTTTTCAAAATCTACTGTCAGTTCCTTCATAGAAATTTTTACCACCTTAAAACCATACTGCAAAAGTTCCTTTTTGAATGTAAGGAACGAATGATCTATAGGCACTCCGGCAATGTTTTCAATTTCAGCAAAAGTCAACTTGAAATCGTCTGTTTTATTTTTATTGATTCACTTCCATAAAGGATTATATTTGCTCATAATTATCATTCATCTACTTTCCAAAACTATTTACAATATCCTTTGCCATCAGTCAGATTTACTCCACTTGCCACAACACTTTTCCTGGATAAAATATTTTCTTATCTTCTCCATTCCTTCTGCATCCATCTGATACTGATCTGCAATAGTTCCATTTTCAAAATGAATGACATCAGTGCAACACTCTATAATCAGTTCCAAATCATGTGTGATCACATAAACCGAAATTCCGGTATCCCACACTTCTCTTAGAACCTCTGCAACCTCCAGCATATGCTTATGATCAAGACCACTGGTTGGTTCATCCAAAAACAGCACAGAGCGCCCGGAGGCAATTGCAGATGCGATAGCCGCCCGCTGCTTCTGACCTCCGGAAAGTGACATTGGATGACGGTCTTTGACTTTTATCAGATCCAGCATATCAAGAAATTTGTCTGCTTCTTTCTCATTTTCTTCTTTCATGCTAATCATAACTTCATCCTGTATTGTCTCTGTAAAAAGCTGATGATTCACTTCCTGCATAACCATATAACAGGCTTTCAGCCTTTCTTTTGGTCTGTAAGTTTTTCCATTCCAGATGATTGTGCCACATTGTTTTTCCAAACCACAGAAACAACGGGAAAAAGTAGATTTTCCAGCTCCATTATTGCCCGTAATTGCGACAATCCGATTTGCCGGAATCTCACATTCTCTGATATATAAAATCTGTGGACCATTCTTATATGCAAAATTAAAATCATGAAGTTCCATTGTGGTTCTTTCTGATATCAACATCTCTGGCATAAGGAGATTTTCCAGAACATAAGCCCGCAGTCCCATCTCTTCTCGCTTTTCTTCTGTCAGATTTTCAAACTCTGTGGCTGAATAATCCTGAATAATCTGTCCCTCTTTCATATAAATAAACCGATCCGCCAGCCCACGCAGATAATACAGGCGATGCTCCGATATAATAATCGTTTTTCCCTGTTCCTTCCAGTGGGCGATTATTCTTCGCAGATCCATGATTGAAGCTGCATCCAGATTAGAAGAGGGTTCGTCCAGGACAAAAATATCCGGTTTCATAATAGAAACCCCTGCACAGGCAATCTTCTGCTTCTCTCCACCTGAAAGCTGAAAAATATTGCGTCCAATCAATTTTTTCAGATGCAGCTCCTGAATTGTAGCCTGCAATCGATCTTTGATTTCTTCCTTTGGCATTCCAAGATTTTCACATCCAAAAGTAATCTCGCTTGTTGTATCTACATTAAAAAACTGTGACCGTGGATTTTGAAAAACACTTCCAACAATTTTTGCTGTATCATACAGTGGCTGCTGCGAAACATTTATCCCATTTATCCATATCTCACCAGTTAATTTTCCTTCATAATAATGTGGAATCAACCCATTGATCATTCGAGTGAGTGTTGTTTTTCCACAACCGCTCTCCCCACATAGCACAATAACCTGACCATCTTCTATCTCCAGATCAATATCCCGGATTCCCACAGAATATTCATTATTTTCTCCATATGTAAATGTTGCATGATCTATTTTTATCATAATGTACTACCTCAAAAAACAATATACTGATGCAAAAAGAACAATATAAAGCATGCAAAGCAAACAACAATGGCACTAAAATCCTGTACATGAAAGCCAATCTCGCAGACATTGGTTCTTCTGACCGGTGCACCAAGTCCCCTTGTTAGAGCTGCTGCAGACAGCTCATCACCAATTTTTATTACGGATACCATCAATGGTATCAGCCGGTATTCAATCATAAGGAATGGATTTTTACCACCAAAACGGATATTTCTCATTTTCATTGCATCCCGGATTGCCTGATATTCTTCCTTGATTGTAGGAAAGAAACGGAAAATAACTGACAACGGTATTATGATTTTTTCTGTGACATGCATCCGCTCCATTGCACTGATAAACTCACTTACAGATGTAGAAGAAATCAGATATGCGCCTGTCATAATTCCCGGTGCAAAACGCGTCATAATTGATGTTGCTGCCAATATCAGAAAAGAAATCATACCACTCCAAACATTCAATGCCAGCCGCTCCAGTACAAAGCATACCGCATAGAGAACTGCATATTTACCGGCTGTTTTGAATTTGTGCTCTGACAAAATCAATGCAAATGGTATAAGGCTTAGTATTGGTTTCACTATATTCATGATTCCATCATTGCTGGTACTGAACATCAATGTTGTAATCGTTATAAGCATAAACAATTTTGTTCTAGGATCTAAAACAATTCCATTTCTGCTGTCAACAGTAGCAGATAATATCTCATCCATTACACGATTCCTGCTTTTACAAAGTGTTTTTTGAGCAACGCTTTTCCAATCATTCCTCCAATGATTGCGCAGATAAAGATACCTGCAATCACAAGAACAATGCTCCACATAGGCATGACAGCCATTACTTTATCTGCATACTCTTTACCAAAACTGGCTGCGAAGCTGGCTCTTGAATCTTCTACCATGAAGTACATTGGAATATATGTACCAACCATCCAGAGACTGAATACTGCATATCCAATCAGGCTCCTTTTAGCACTTTTATAATTGCCAAATTTCAGAATCAAATCTCCCAGCAGCCCAAAGATAAGCCCCAAAGGTACACCCCAATATCCCATTCCGGTAAGTCCCATCAAAAGGCCACTCAGAATTGCCATCAGCGTTACCATACCAAACTTCTTTACCCTTGTCAGGAATAACATAAATGGAATTCCTGTGATCAGTGTCCACAATGCACCAAGAATCGGAAGAAATATCGGAACAAAGCCAATCGGAATTGCCACACAACATCCGAGTACAAAATAAAGGACTGTGAAAAGTCCCAGATTAATCAGGTCCTTCGCCTGTAATTTGTTATTCATACAGAATACCTCCCTTGTATAATTAGCTCTATCTAACTACTCCATAAAATACCATATGTTTTGTTATATCTCTACAACCAAATATCATTTTAGCTCCAAACAGCATTGGGTTTTATTGTTGACTCTGCTCTCTTCAAATCCTATAATATTATCTGTTACAGGGCAAAAGTACTTATATCAGGGAGATCTTCTATGAAAATTAACGACGTGATCAAAAAATGTATCAAAATACCAGGTATATCCATAAAACAGGCTGAATATAGTATGGAGCTTATATTAAATACGAAGGAAGGTAAAGGTTCGATGACCTTTTTTTCACTTTTTCCCGGTCTGTCTCTGGCATATATTTTTATAAATTCTCCAACCTGGACGGCTCCCGACCTTCGATCAGACAGCTCCATTACAAAAGGTCCATTGCTTCTTAACTATTGTGTGACAGGTCGTTGTGAAATGATCCTGAACAACAAAAATTTTGTCTACATCAAAGACAGAGAACTTTCTCTCACAGAATGCTTCGCCCAAAAAGAATATGTTTATCCAAAGCGCATCTATGAGGGGCTTGAATTCTTTATTGATATAGATACATTTACTTTAGAAAATACATGGGTACAAAATGAATTTAGCATTGATTTCAGAAAAATCTCAAAGATGTTTTGTCCTCATGGAAGCACTTATATATCGACAGCGACCCACGAAACTGAGGAAATTCTCAAAAAACTATGGGAATTATATGATTTTCCGGCCTCTTTTGCAGTCATTCAAATGAAAATATATACGCTCGCTTTATTCTCAGTACTACAAAATTTGGAGGCTATCCCTAAGTCTCAGGCCTGCACTTTCTTTACTGAATCTCAGGTTAATATTGCTAAAAAGGTCGAAAATATCATCACCTCAGACCTAAGGCTGCATCATCCTGCGTGGGAATTGGCTGAATATTTTTCTATCAGCGAAACCAGTCTAAAAAATTATTTTCGCGGTGTTTACGGACAGAATATTTCTGTCTATCTGCGTGAAATGCGTATGAATAAAGCAGGCGAACTGCTTGCCTCAACACGACTGTCTGTAGCTGAGATTGCAGCACAGGTCGGATATCTGAATCAGAGCAAATTCGCCTCTGTGTTTAAAAAGCATTTTGGTGTATCACCTTTGGAATATCGCCGCACCAGACATTTAGACTCCTAAACTCTCCATTTTGTTGCCTCTCTTCTTTCAACAATAAAATGACGATAAATCCCATCCTGTCTCACAAGTTCTTCATGTATTCCCTGCTGTGCGGTTTTCCATTCTCCAGAGCGAAAATCCGTTCAGCTTTCTGTACTGTTTTTAGGCGGTGTGCAATCATAATAACAGCTTTATCATTTGTCAAGTACCACCCACTGGTCATTAAAATAACAAATTACATATAATCAAACTTCTTCCGAAGATATATTCTGAGTAGCATGATACCCATATTAATGAGTATAAATAGCAAAATCAAATTCACCGGCAGATATTTTCTAGTTACATCCCCAAGCACTGCTATCCCTGAAAGGCTTCCAATCAAAAACATTTGTGAAATTTCGTTCCACATTTTTTTGTATTGTTTTATTGTTTCCATAATTATCACCATTATGATTCCCATTATGAAAAGCACAGCTACGATTGCCAGAATCCTGATAACCCATACTTCCCCACCTGTATATGCTATTTTCTGGTTAAATCCATTATCATAAGTTGGATATACCAGCCATTTACAAAATCGAACATACCACATGAATGGAGCCATAAAAAAATCTATGAAATCATGTTGAAAAGCACCATTCTGTAGAATTGCAAACAGGACTACCGTAATGTATCCCATTCCCCAGAAATATTCTATAGACTTCATGCTTTCCGTTCTGTCCTTTACTTCTTTTTTCGCTTTACGAATTTCCAGCTCAGCACGTTTCTTTTCGTTACGGGCTTTGGATTCTGCCTGCTCTATCTTTTTCTCTGCTTCTTTTTGTTTCTTCTGTGCTTCATCTACTGCTTCAACAGATGATTTATTAACCTGTATCTGCAATTTAGAGTTCTGGTCCCGAACGTCTTTTATTTCTTCTTCGAGCTGCTCTTGCTCGCTCCTGCTCTTCAAGCCGTTTCTGTTCCTCAAATCGTCGTTGTTCTTCTGAAGCGATTGATTCAGCTTCTGCGTTTCGGACAGTTCGGTTGTCAAACGATGAATTTCGTCGTTTAATTTCCGAATTTCGTCTTGCATTTCGTGATTCTCGAAGAATAGCTTCTGTTTTTCCATTTCCAGCTTGTGTGTCCTTTCCTGAAATTTCTGGATAAACTCGTTCATCTTCTGATTTCTCACCTGTAACTCGTCTCTCTCTTCCGTCACTAGCTCCAGTGACGCCGCCTGCTCCTTCGCAAGCTGCTTCCACTTGTCGGTAGTATCCGGCAAGTTCTTCATCTGATCTGCTGTCTCTGTTGGCTGAATCTCTGGCTTTTTTCCTATTTCCATTAAATTCATTCTCTAGTCCCTCCTTGCTGATATCCAAATGAAATGTTTTGAACAGATTACTGTCACGTACTTTCTTTCCCTCTTGGTTCTGAAAAGTAATGTGCTTCCGTTTCTCTGTCCAGTTTACGTTCCATCCGAACTGCTTCATTTTTTCTATAAACTTTTCTTTGCTGATACAATTTTCCAGTGCTTTTAACACTGCCATTGCACAGTCCGCTACAAAGCTATCCTTTACCTGCTGACGGAACAGATTATATTTGTCTTTGCTCCATGCAATGACTTCCCCTTTTTCAATCTGACTTCCATCAAAATGCTTTCCTTTTTCGGCAACGGTCAGTCCTCGTTCCCGGCACATCTGATTGGTAAGCTGTTTCATACGTTCCAGATCTTTTCTGGTGTTATGCAGCTTTCTTCCATCTTCATAACTCACCGAATTTGTAACCAGATGGCAATGGATATGGTCTTTATCCTTATGTACCGCTACTAAAGTCTGGAATCCACTGAACCATTTTTCCGCAAACTCTTTTCCAAATTCAAATGCCTGCTCCGGGGTGATCTGCTCGTCCTTATGCCAGGAAATAATGTTGTGGGCGTACATTCTCCCGGTGTCTTTATCCCACAACTTCTTTTCTTCCAGAAAGGTTCTGTACACCAGATCATAGATAATCTCATCATGGCGGTACGGGCCTGTTACATAGGTAAGCGGTTCGCTGGTCTTATCCTGTCGTAACACATATTCGATACAGTTTCTCATTGCTCCATGTGTATTTGTCCGCTTATTAATCGTCTTATTAACTGCCATATCCTTTCACTCTCCTTCCGATACTTGAGAATATTTTTATTGAGGAAATACAACATACTGTCGTTTGGGATTTCTCCATCTGTATGCAGTTTTCTTGCAATCTGGTTGATATTTGTCGTAGCTCCCCGGAGCTGACAAAGGATATCCGCAAACATCTGGTTCAGTCTTTTCAGTTCTTCTATTTCCTCTGCCGTTGCTATCTTCAAGTCTGCGATTGCTTTTATCACAACTTCCTGCTGTGTTCTTCCGGATTCTTTAACCTTGCTCTGAAACAAATCGTATTCCTCTTTATTCATCCGTATGGTTACTGTATGATTTCGTTTTCTCATAGGCTTTTGTCTCCTTTCATTGCTTGATTTTCATTCTTTGTTAACAGCCACAGCGTTCTGGCGGCATATTGGTAGGAGATTTATAAGAGAGTGCAACGCTCTCTTATACAGGTGCAGGACAGAGTCCTAGTCAATCAGTAAGTGTTCCGTAGGAATGTCCGGTGGACATTTCGCAGGAATACTTACGCCATTGACGTGCCGGGGTTCCAAGGGGCGGAGCCCTCTGGCAAGTTTAGGAACAGCCCAAAGGCTGGCTCCGGTGCATAGTGGCTTGCCACTTTGCGAAACTTGCCTGTCATCTCCCCACCACTGAATCGACACCCGCCAGGCAATATTTTCCACCCTACATTATCAAATCCAAATGGAGATGACGGTGGGTTTGTGGTGCAGGAGCCGACTGCGGAAGAAAAAGAAAAGCTCCACCTTTCATAGATTTTCCCTTTCTGAAACAGGCTGGTCATGCACCACTCCGATGCGAAGTATCGGACAATCATGTGCCGTATCCGGCACCCTATATCTTTTCTTTGCCTGTTTGTACACCCCTCTCATCTGCAAACACCTTTCTGCCATATTTCCCTGTTATTTCTGTCTTTCTTTTTCTGAACTGCTTTCTATTTCTGCTGAAAGGCATAAAAATAGCAGTCATGAACATTTCTCCAACTCATAATGTCTGAAATGCTATCACTGCTATTGTCTTTTTCTGCTATTCTGTTTTCGTAAAACTATTCTTTACTGTCAGTCCTTTTTCCTGTTACTGCTATTTTATTTTGTCGCAAATTTCAAGCAGGTCATGTAATAAATTCTCCAGTTTCATAAGTCTGCGATGCTGATACCAGATCAATCCTGGCAATCCCGCTGCAAGAAAGAACGAAGCACACAAAATCTTTATTGCCTGTCCTCTGCTGCTTATCCCTCCATATCCAAATCCACATACCAGATTCACGAATAAAACATAGAAATATCCACAAAATAAGACAAACTCAAAAATCCACACCAGCACCTTTTTCACTTTCTCTTTCACTCTGTACTTCTCCCTCCTACATTTTTAAATTCAGTGTAGCGAATTTCCCGCTATATTTCAATAGTGAATATCTCGCTAAGTTATTATTATGCTAGAGGTGAAACACATGTATCAGAGAATACGGGATCTGCGTGAAGATCGTGACCTTACGCAGAAGAATATGGGTGAAATCCTAAATTGCAGTCAGCGTATTTACAGTAATTATGAATGTGGTGATGTCGATATCCCTACTCACATTCTGATTAAACTGGCTGAATTTCATAATACCAGCGTTGATTATCTGCTAAACCTGACAGATGATAAACGTCCTTACCCAAGAAAAAAGAATAGCTCCACTTAAAGCAGTCTGATTTATTTTATGTAAGCCAGACTGCTTTTCTTTTATAATCAGCTAAAAACTGTCTGCAAAATCCAGTGCTGCATCCATATCAGCTTCTTTCTCCCAGTCCAGATTATCTTCTGCGATCTCTTCATCCGTTTTCTCCATTGTTAGTGTTCTGTCCGGCAGATTAATTTCTCCTACCGATTCTTTTACAAACGGTACAAGCATTTCCATCAGATTCTTCGCTATAGCCATCGGGGCAGATTCTTTCACTCCATCCCGGACAGCTGTTTCCACTCTTTCCAGAAAAGCATCTTCCTTTTCTCTGGTTTCCAGATACGGATCTGCTTCATTCCTGTACTCTCTGGAAAAATAATCGTTTAAAGCAACTACAACTGCTCTGGTGTACGATTTATATTTTTCCCTGTCCATCGTCTGCAAATATTCCCATGCCTGCCTGTCCTGTTCATCACAAAGATTCAAACGGATATTTGTGTTGATGATTTTCCGTTCTTTTCTCATACAAGCATCCCTCCGTTTCTCTGGATTTTCCTTACGCTCATTGCTTCATAGCCTTTCGCTGTGGCACAGATGTCCCGTACAATTGTCACCCGGCTCTTGTCATATTCTCCAAAATTCTGGATCATACAACCGCCACCGCCGACCACATACAGACGCATCAGTTCTGGATTATATTCCCGTTCTCTCAGCTTATGAAAGATTTCTTTCGTATAATCTCCGGCAGCTTTACGAATGACTGTCAGATATTTCTCACCAATATCTGCTGTCCCGGTACGGATCACCTGCTCAATCACCAGATCATCCACCACTGTTCCCAGTTCTTTCAACAAAGATTCCCTGACTGCAAGCACACACTGGTGCGTTCCATATTTCTCTGTAAAGCATTTCTTCTCTAATGGACGGGAATTATTGATATACATGATGTTCATAGTCCCGTTTCCAATATCCACAAGCATGTTGATTCCTTTGAAATCCTGTAAACGGTAAAAAGCTGCTGCAAATCCCTGTGGGTAAATATCAGCTCCTGCAAACTCCACATGATATTCTTTATTACGGAATGTAAAATCTACACATTCATTCTGGAGAAGATATTTCTGAAAGTCTTCTTTCTGTGTAGCTACCCAGGTAAGTGGAAGTCCGGCTGCAATGTGTACCTTTGCCCGGTTCATACCTTTCCCATCCAGTTCCCTTGCGATAGCTGCCAGTGTCAGCAGGTAGTAGTTGTCGTTCACGGTCTTATCCCGTTGGATAGGCTGCCGCCCGGAGCCACAAACAAAAAAGCACCCGCCAAACTCTAAGAGTCCTTGGCGGGTGTAGGGTTCGTGTTCTCCGTAGCTGGTAAGTCCAGCCGGGAACGAGCAGTGGGCTGTTTTGATGGCGTAGTAGCCGTGGTCGATGCCGATAATGATGCTCATAGTGAAAATCCTCCTTATTGTAAATAGGTATAAAATGGAAAACTTGAAAACAAACTGAAAACTGCCGGGAAAAACAAAAAATCCCCGCAGCCAACAGGAAATTGGCTGCAGGAAAATTGAAAACATTCTGAAAACAGCAGAAAAAAGTTGAAATTTTCGCTGAAAAACTGCAAAATCGGGCGGCAGGGGAGGGAAAACTCGCCCCAAAGCGCCCAACAAAAAAGCCCAACAGCTTTAAAACGGTTGGACATCTCTATAAAACGCACTTTGAAAATCGGTTGTCAACTTTGCTGATTTTGTGCGATACAACAAAGAAAAAAGCCCATGACATCTTTTTTGTCATGGGCTTATGGCGGAAAGAAAGGGATTCGAACCCTTGAGGGCTTTAGGGGCCCTACACGATTTCCAGTCGTGCGCCTTAGACCAGCTCAGCCATCTTTCCACATATTCAGTTGCGCAGCGCCTGACTGCATGAGCTATTATAGCAATACAAACTTCAAATGTCAAGCCTTGTTTTGCATTTTTTTGCAAAAAAAATCTGCGATGGGCAAGGTGTATGCAAAACGTGCGTGCAAACTGCATATTTTGCACGTTTTATCCTCTTGCAAACGGCGGCGCAAGGTGCTAAAACTATAAGGGGATGAAACATCTAACAAGAGGTAAGGAGAGGATATTTCATGTATTCCGTGTTCCGTGACTTGGCGATCATCATTTTGAGCGCAAAGTTCTTTGCGCTGGTCGCCCGCAAATGCAAGGCCCCGCAGGTCGTGGGCGAAATCATTGCCGGCCTGATCATCGGACCGTGCCTGTTGAACCTGGTGCAGACCAGCGACGCCATCTCGATTTTTGCGGAAATCGGTGTGGTGCTGTTGATGTTCTCCACCGGCCTTGGCACGAACCTGAAGGAGCTGATGCGCGCAGGCCCCATTGCGACGCTGATCGCCTGCATCGGCGTCTTTGTGCCGTTGGTAGGCGGTACGTTGCTGTATAGCGCATTCTACGGCTTT
>OHRD01000769.1_pt1 | contig 13196 bp, 7 predicted proteins | sample 1578371 | NCBI WGS metagenome assembly OHRD01 (sample SAMEA3879505, study PRJEB24766) | human gut metagenome | biome: human-associated habitat; feature: feces | place: USA | collected 1985/1987
GCAGTGCTGATATAAATATTCCTACAAAAGAGATAACTGACGAAAACATCAAAGAAACAACGTCCGTGTTTCCATCAAATGCAGAAAGAAATCTATTTACTTTAGCAACAAATTTGGGCGTAGCCAATGGCATCCCCCATGTAATCAAAGCCACAATTACACCAAGTACCAAAGCGCTTTTCGCACATGCAAGCCATCGTGTTACTATTTTTAAACCCTTTAATACTTTCTGCTTCATCGCCAATTTCACCTCTTGTTTATTATTTATCACTTAATCTTCGCCAGCACGTCCTTAAAGATCTCATAGTTATGCTTCACACCATCGTCCAGATCAATCTTAATCATCTGATCCGCCAGCGCGTGAACTTTTTCCTCATACTGATGCAGCTCAGTGTCCTGCGCCTGCACTTTGTTCAGTTGCTTAGTCAGCTTGACACGTTCGCTGGTGCTGGTGGCAGCGGCCACCTGTTTTTCCAAACCTTCGATGGCAGTACGGTAGCGCGCCTGCTGCTCGTGGACATAATCGGTACGGATGCGTGCAATGGTATCCGGCTGGTAGCGGTGCAGGTAAATCAGGCACTTGAAGCCATTTTTCTTACCGCTGTCAAACAGCCAGTAGATGGGGCGCTTCTGATAAATCTTGCAGTGGTCGGCATAGAAATCGTTCAGGAAGTAATTGCGGATGACCTCTTTCGGCTGACCCTTGCCGCCCAGTGCGTTTGCAATAAAGCGCAGATTATCCTCCAGCGAGCTGTCACCGTATACCACCCGCACAAACTCCACAAAGCGGCCCATCATGTCATCTTCAAAGTATTCGTCGTCACAGATGGGAATAATACCGTCTGCATCCGGCTTATAGATATTGTATTTGCCATCATCCCATGTACCGCCTGCGTAGGCAAGGCCATCATAGGTGGGAGAGTAGCGGCCAAACATACAGCCCACAGCGTAGGAGATAAAGGAGCGCACATCCCGGCCAAGGTCCGCTTTGCGCACGGTCACATCCTTATCTTCTACTTCCGGGGTCAGTTCATCCTGCAAACCGTAAATATCAATAAAAATGCGGTTCAGTTCTTCCTCGTTGGCTTTCAGTCGGTTAAAGCGATCATCGCATTCCACCTGCCACTGGTTAAAGGCTTCGGAAATAGTGGAAACATTACGGAGCAATGGGTGTTTCTTAAAGTCCCAAGAGGTTTCAAAGGAGTTCCAGTCACTTGCCACATTTTTAATGTTTCTATCTACCAATATTTCTATATTATCGTCATGGATATCTGCACTCATAGGAATATTCATAATGTCTCCAACTTGTATATTTACAGTTGGATTAAACATGTCGATAATTCTCTGTGCAACTTTAGAATTCAAAATTGCCAAAACGATGGGTTGCTCTTTCAATGAAGGCATTATTCCGCATGATGCGGATTCCATAATGAATCCCTCTGGCATATATCTTGCTGAAAATCGCCCTGTTGTGATTTTGGACCAAGTAATTCCTTCATGGAAATACAAATCTGTATTAAACAATCTTCTTGACCAAGACTTGGTGTTGGGATCTTTGGGATTATGTGTTACCCAATATTTAATTTCTTCTCCATCATTATTCCAATTCATCACATAGTCAAAATTCCCATACCATCTCTGAAAACCGCCACCTTTCAATGTAGGAATCCACTTGTAACCTTTTCCATCATAGTTTTTTGATATATGAAAACCAATCGTCCTAGAATCAACTTCTTGCCATATTCTCAAGAAACGCGAATTATCTCCCGTACTTGAGCCTGCAAGTGTCCTATATAAATCTCCAAGTTTTGGCATTCTTTCAAAGTCAGAAATAAGTTGTTGACTTCCCCAATAAATCACTCCATTTCCAGGAATCTTTCCAAAATCTTCCTGATTTACAGTGTAGCGATTTTCCCCTGCAAGGAACATATCTTCCTTTCCCTGCTGAGAGGTCGGCTCAATCAGACGGCAGTAGATACCCTTATACCCCTCTACATAGTTTGCGCAGCGTACAAAGGCGGTGGTCTGCACCACCTCGCCGCCGATTTCTTCAAATGCTCGTGCGCCCAGATGTGTCATGCTGACGGTTTCAGTCAGCATCATCTTCTCTCGCAGCTTTTCAAAGCTGGACAGGAACATCCATGCGTGCTGGGTGATCATTGCCTGATAACCGTTCTGTTTTGCCATACGGGAGCATACTTCAATAAACACAGCAAACAGGTCGCTCTTGCTGTCCGGGTAATTCTTTTTGACATACTCTGCCAGCTTTGCACCCATACCAGAACTACCCATATACGGCGGATTGGTAACGACCACATCGTATTTTTGTGCCAGCGTCTGCGCTACCCGCACCAATGGGAGTAATTTTTTGCGAATACTCTCTCGATGGAACGAGGACTCGTCTGTCACCTCGTCAAACCGGACATAGAGGGCATCCCAGTCCTGCGGGGGGATGGTGAGGATGGAGCCATACTCCTTGGCATCATACAGCTGGGTGAGGATGGTGTGCATAGCATCTTTCAGTTCCGGCTTGCCGTTGCAGAAATACTCCACATCCGGCTTTTCGATGCGGTTGCTTTCCTCAATGGCATACACATGAGGCTGGGTGGTGTGGCTGAAAAAGCGGCGGTCGTACCGGCGGGCCTTCATCATCACCGCAAAATAGGCCAGCTGGGCGGCGCGGTCGTCAATATCCAGACCATAGAGGTTGTTCTGCAAAATGCTGGTCACGGCATCGCGGGGCGTGTAGCCGTAGTTCTCGTAGATCTGCATCAGTACATCGAACAGATACGCCAGAATATGGCCGCTGCCGCAGCAGGGGTCGATGACCTTGATCTGTTCCGGGGTCAGGTCGGCATACTGTTTGCTGATCTCGGACAGTTGGGCCTGTACCTGCGGCTCCTGCTGGGCTTCCTCCAGATAATAGTGCCACTTGGTGTCCTCCGGGTCACGGTTCCCGGCAGTATAAGCTGCTTGCTCCTCCGGTGTGGGCAGCAGCTGTGCTTTTGCGTTCGGGTGACCCTCCACCCACAGGCGTCCAAGGCTGTTTTCCACCATGTACCGCACGATCCAGTCCGGGGTAAAAAGCTGGGTCGCCGCCGGGATATTCTCCTTGGTGATCTTGACATTTTTCTTGAAGGCGGCAAACACGTCGTCCTTTTTCTCGCTGTTGTAGTACTGATACAGCCATCCAATGATCTGGACGGCATCCTGCCAGTTGTCCTCCGGGATCTGGGAGATCATCTGCTCGATGACGCTGCCCTCCCGGAGCAGGTTATCCGGCAGAAGCAGTTCCGTGTAGTCCGCAATGGTCTGGAATATTCCGGGTAGAATGCCGTTCAGCGCGTTGCATTGCACGATGAGCAGGTATTTGTACAGTTCTTCGGTCTGCTCGGTCTCTTTCAGGGCGTAGACTTTGTCCTTATCCAGCTTATCCAATTCCAGATGCAGGGCTTCGGCCAGAATCTGGGGCTTGAACGCATTGTTTTCATCCGTAAACACGCGCACATGGCTGGGCAGATAGCCGTTGACCTCCATAAACCGCAGTGCCGAGAAGCGGTTGAACCATGTATACGCCACCTCTTCCATAACCTGCTGGTAGCCCTTTTCATTGATCTGTGCGATCAGTGCCCTGCGCTGCTGCATCTCCTGCGCAGTCAGCACCCTGCCGTTGACGCTATCAGCACCGGCGTCCACCATTTCCGTTTCCGTAATGCCGTACTGCTGGGCTTTCTGCGCCACGCGGGAGATCAGTTCTTTCCGCGCCCAGACCGCATATTTCTTGATGGCGTTTTTATCCATGATGGTTCTCCTTATTCCCATTCCGCTTTTGCTTCGTCGCAATGCTTTGCGTAATCCAAAAGGCGATCATACGTTATAATTTCATACGATACTTGATAGCGTTTTCTATTGCTTTCTGCATCCAGTCCATTACGCCTTCCAAGGATTGCACGATAATCGTATTCAATCACAGTCATCGGGTCCCGAATTTCTGTCTCGGCCCATGTATGAACTGCCGCGTTACTGCAAAACGCCGGTTTCCCCTTTACCAGTTCTGCAAGCTGACTTCGGAATGCCGGTTCATTCATACCAATATAGCTTTTCCAGTCTTCTAATTGATTATAAGCTTCATTCATTCCTTGGCTGAACCGTCTTTTTTTATTATAAATTGTATCTGTTGGGCTCTGAAGCTCGATCAAAACGCACTTCCAGCACCCTGAACACGCACACAAAATGATAAAATCCGCACGATATTTTGTTCCAATCTGAAATTCAGGCTGAATCACCATGCAGTTCCAGTACAATCCACCGATTCCGCGCAATAATTCCCTATGACTTTTCAAATATGTATCTATGTCGTGTTCATTTCTTGCGTTGTCCAATACTGCCTTGAATTCTTCATATTGTCCCATTTTGATTCCTCAGTTCAGCTTGATTTCATCGCAGTTGTCCAGCAGATTGCGCAGCTGCTCGCGGACTTTTTCCACATAGGCATCAATGTCTGCATCGTTCCGCAGTGTCTTGGCTGGGAACAGGATCTGGCGGCTGTAAGACTTGATCTTCGGCTGCTTTGCTGCCGGGATTGCCGGGCTTTTCTTTGTCTCTGCCGGTTTCGGTGCCGGGGGTGCCAGAGCAATCTCAATGCTGCTAACAGCATCATCCTTGTACTTGCTCAGCGGGATAATCATACCGTCTAGCAGGGCAAGGCTTCTACAGTCCGCGATTTTCTTTTCGTAGTCGTCAAAGCAGTCATCCGACTTGCGGACGATGTCCAATGCTTTGGGATCTCCGTTTGCAGCGGTATGGGTAGCTTCCATACACTGACGTACAGTTTCTAGGATCTCAGAGCGTTTTTCATCCAGCATCTGGTCATGGGCTGTACGCACCGTTTGCATCAACCCATTCAGCTCCGGAATGCGCTTGTAGTTGAACTTCTGCCCAAAAGATGGCACTGTGATGATAAGCCGAATCTTGTTCAGGGCATCGTATGCCGCCGCATCCTGCGCAATGCGGTCCAGATCCGCCTGCATCTCGTGTTCCAGCCGTGCAGCATCATCAAAGGTGCCGACCTGACTCTTGAAGAAGGTCTCTACATTGCCCATGGCATCCTTCTGATCAAAGAGGTCGTCCTCTTTCTTGAGCAGATAGTCGATCAGCGCGATGTTGTCCTTCTTCTGGTTCAACACTTCCTGCGTTGCAGCAATAGCGTTGTGCACTATTGTCTGATCCGGATACTTGTGGGCATCATCGTACTTCTCGTTCAGTTTGTTATAATGCTGCAGCTGGTTTCCGAACGCTTCAGCAATAAACTTGACCAAACCGTCTTCGTCCGCAGGAACATCCATGACATCGAAATAATCCCGCAGAAGGCCCCGCACAGCCTTCATTTTGGTTGCCGATACCACCACGCGCTTGCTAATGGATGTTTTACCCACCTCACTCTTTTTGCGGAGCATGTCAGGTAATTTGGCGTTGTCCGGCTGGATGGTAGTGCCTGCATATTTGATGGTTACCTTCTGATTCACGATCAAACGCGCCACCACATAAGCAATGTCGATTTCCTTCCAGCCATAGGGTATACTGCTGAACTTGCTCTGTACATCCGCCATCGAGGTAGGCAAATGCTTCATCGCCTGCATTTCAAGATATTCTTCCACAGCTGCTTCCGCATCTCGGTTGGGGTCAGCTTCTGCAAAAACGATATCTGCACCAGAAAGCACCGCCATAATTTCGGCATCGGTATCTGCGTTTTTCCCAATCAGGTCCAACTTGCTGTAAACATGCGAGACCAGATACTCCATCGTCTGGTCAATTTTGGCCTTAGCATTGCCGCTCTTAATGTCCAGATGTTCACCATCGGCGTAAAATTTTGCGTTTTCAATAGCCTCTATCAGAGCTTTGCTGGCTTCAGCTTCATACTTGGTTGCTTCTTCCTGTTGGCCGCGGATAATATCCTGAGCACTCTTGGGCATCTGGCTGACATTCCGCTGTTTGACATATTTGCGGATCTTCATGGATGCTTCCAGTGATTCATAATACGGCGTATCGCCCAAAACTACAATCGCCTCGCTGCCTTTGGAGCTGTTCATCAGGCGAAATTCCGTTTTTTCCGTTGCATCCGAAGCTGCTGTCAAAAAGCGCAGGCGCATGCCGCCTGTGGCGATGCCGTACATAGTGTTATCCACCATCTGATCAAATGGGAAGTCACACTTGCCGTAACGGAACTTTTTTGCATCATAAATTATGCCAAAAATAATCTTTGCTATATCCCCAACAATAGCGCCCGTATCCACCTGTGTAAGGTTGATTTCTTTTTGGATGTCCTGTTCTTCATCCGTCAGGAAGTTATAGGTGTCACCAGTACGGCCGATGTAGTTCTGTCCCATCAACCGATCCAAGCTGCCGCGCAGCTTTTCGCGCATCGCGACCTTTTCCAGACGGATGTCGTCTGCCATCAAAATCACAAGGTTGTCCAGATTGGCCGGCATGTCCTCGTTGACATATCGAATGAGATAGAGAAGCTTCAGAACATCCACATCCATCGGCTCCAGACCATCGTGATTTTCTACGGCTTTGCTGCATCGATCAATCACATTGCGAATGGAACCATCCAGGAAAGAATGTACAGTATCATAGAAGCGGAACAGCGGCACCAACGCAAACTCGTTCTGCTTTTCCACTTTTTGTGCTGCTTCCTGAAATCCGCTCAGCATGGAACGCTCGCCGCCGGAGAAGTGTTTACCTGCATTGCCGTGTTTGCGGATCTCCACAAAAATTTTCTGCATGATAAGGAACTGGTACGGAACAAACGGAAAATCCTCTGCAAATTGTGCAGGGCCAGAGAATCCTTTGATGTCCGGCATTGCGTTGGTAAAGCTAAACAAGTTGCGCATCCCAGAGTTTTCTTGCTCATAGACTGCATCCAGCGTTTTTTCTGCTTCTGGAGTTTTTTTCAGAATGCGCTTCTGGATTACTTCGTCTACGGAAGAGGAAGAAAGGCTCAGACGCGTTTTGAAACGAGCTTGGATCCGAGAGAATTCATCTGCTCGTACTTTGATAATCTCATCAATAGCTTCCTGTCCGGTGCAGACCACCCAGACTTTTCCTCTGCATTCGCTGCCGATTTTTTCCACCAAAGACTGCAGATTCAGCAGCATATCCGTGTCCGTGCCAACATACTGCCCCGCCTCGTCCACCATGAACAGAAGGCGGAAGTTTGCAGGTTTTGTGCTGACGTATGCATTGATGTCGTCTACAAGCTGTGAAACAGAGAGTTCCGTTGCACTCTTATCGTTAAACCAGTTGTTTGCATCCTCTTCACTGATATCCAATGCTTCCGCCAGTGCAGGCTTAATGAATTTTCCATTAAATGCAAATGCTTTCCGCACTTCAGTCCAAGGTTTGCCCTTCTTTTCTTCAATCAGACGGCAAAATTCATCCATTTTGCCCTGCTGCGTAATGTACTGCTCCAGCATAGCAACTTTGAGATTGTTGCCAAAGAATCCCAGATGATTATAGAACACCTTAGCAAAAACACGTAAAACGGCTGTTTTATCCTTATTGATAGAGCCTTCATAATCGATATTAAACAGAATCGTCTCGGTTTCACCTTTGGTTGCACGATCCACCTGCATAAAGGTACCAGGGTCATCCTCAAATTTCTTGCGGAAGCGCTCCACAGTACGGATACCATTAACCTCTTTGTTTTCCAACAAGTATGACAACATTTTCAAGAAGTGAGATTTACCGCTGCCAAAAAAGCCGGAGATCCAGACGCCTGTATCTGCCGTTGGTTCGTCAAATGCTTCCGCATAGGTGTTGAAAAAGTCTGCAAAGTGCCGCTTCAGTTCTCGTGTAATAACGTACTCGTTCAGTTCTTGTTCCAGGACCTTGTTCTCGTCTTCATCAACCTTGACAACACCGTTAATTTTACGGTTGATGTCTTCTACAAACATATTCTGTATAACCAAAGCTCTATTTCCCCCTTCACACAACGTTAAATGCACGATAGTAATTGTTCGGCTTCAGACAGTTGAACAGCCGCAGCTGCTGGTCGTTAAATATTCCCGGGTAAAACACAAGCACCGGCCTCTCTGCAAACAATGATGCCTCCAGTAACGTATGAATTCGCATAAATGGAAACGCTTCTCCAACGCCAGTCAAAACCAGTACTTCTCCCGGCTGGAACGGCTCGCTCTGAATTTTCTGTACAATTTCATCGACTCCAATTGTCGATTGAAGCTGTTCCAACAGATAATCATGGCCGTCCTCTTCTTCCATATCGGGGATTGCATCTAAAATATCCATGCCTTCACAAATCTCTAGGAAGATTTGATATAAATTACAGATCCGCAACTGACAGCCCAGTGTCATATCTGTAGATAGCTGTTCAATGAAATGTCGAACCGCCATTTCATCTCTCGGTTCATAGCAGAAAATACGAATATTCACTTCATTGCTAAGTCCTTTTCCTTCCAGAAAGTCCTGACTCTGAATCATCTGCCGAACCTTATCAAGACGTTTTTGTATGTCACCCATCAAAGTTTCCTCACTCCAAACGGTTAAATGCTGCCAATGCCACCTGATCCCCATTTGTACGAATCACATTTTCCAGTTCAGGATAAAGCCAAATTGGATTCAAATGACCTGCTTTTATATCATTCAGGTAATCATTTTCCCTTAAAATTCGATTTAGGACCGATTTCAGCTTTTTGACTGTAGATTCGCTCCAATCTGCGATAGCATCATTTTGCTCTTGTAATCTTATGAAGAAACTTGTCATGTCAAGTTTTCCATAGCTGAAATCTTGGTTTCGATATTTTTCTCCAATAACTGTTACCATAAAATCCCAAACAAGTCTATTATCCTTCATAATCGCATAAAGACAAATTTGTTTTGCCTCTTCAACTGGATGCTCTGCAACATTCCGAATCAGTCGTTCACTGCTCAAAAGATTCAGCCGTCGATAGCACGCCCGTACCATACCAACTGTCATACGTTCAGTTGGGTACTGAAAGAGGTTATCTTTTGTAATTATGTCCGTTATTTCTGATTCATTTTTTCCATCTACCATAAATTTAGCGACAATACGCATTTCGTGGAACAGAAACTGCTCTCGTGTCAGAGAAGCCTTGTAAGAACTGTCCAAAGGGCATATCATACCGGGGAACCTCCTGAAATCCGTGAATAACCGATGTCTTTGTATTAAGCAAGTACAAAAATCCATTATGATATCATCATATATATTTTACACTTGTAATCAGTTAAAATCAATGAAAGAATACCAAAGACTACAGCGACATTGTTGCGGCAAGCAGGGCGTCTGTCTATACAAACGCCATTTTTGCGCTGCAAAATGCTTGTTGGGAATTCCCAAGCCCTTTGTGATCTGCATCGTGCCGCTGCAGGCTGCGCGTTCCTGCCGAACGCTTTTTTGATGGAGTTCATGATTCAGTGGTATATTCGCTGGGCACAGACCCACTTAAAAGAAAAAGTGCCGACAATGATTTTGTCAGCACCCACTGTAACCTATTTACTTCTCTTTGATGTACGGTATGTTATCGATATATGCGTTCAAAATATCGGTTGCGGCTTTCTTCTGCCCCGGTGTAAGACGGCTCAACTTCCGGTTCAGCTCATCATCTGCCACATAAGATGCTGGGGCTGCGGAGTCCCGGATCAGCACATCTACGGGAACATCCAATGCTTCAACGATCCGGATGAAAGCGTCCAGGCTTGGCGTCTTCACCCCACGTTCCAAATCACCCACATAGTTTACAGACAGATCTGCTTTCTCGGCCAGTTTATCCATTGTCCAGCCTTTTTTCCTGCGTTGTTCTCTGATTCGTTGGCCTAAAAGTGTTTTCATAACATCCTCGCATTCTATTGGCGTTAGTTACACACCACTAGAATAAAAGCCGTGTATTTCTTTATACACAATCAGTTGGCGTTTGTTTAACTCTATTAGCGTTTGTTTCGGACAGAAAATTTTAGAGCATTTCTTTGTTCAAATCATCCATGGCCTTTTTGAACCGGGCATGCTACAATAGCAATGTTGTGCAATGCACATCAAACAAGAATAAAGGGAGCTGCCGAACGTGGATTCAATCTACCTGCTGCCCGGTGAAGAACGCTGTGTCAATTTCAGAGATTCCGATAGCATCCCAAAGGTACACTACACATATTGTTCTTTGCACGGCAGACTTTTCAACTGCACCTGCCGCTCGAAAGACGAAGCGCAGCGGTTATGTGAGGATTGGCTCGTCACGCAGGACCGCTGCTATATAAACTAAAAAAGCCACCGAGGATTCTTTTCCAAAACGGATTGGGATCGAATCCTCGGTGACTTTCGTTTTATCGGGTCTGCTGCTGTTCCTGTTCGCTCCTGTTCATTTCTACGTTTTTCTGCGCCTTCATCAGTTCCTGCATCCTCTCTCGTGCTTTCCGATAGCTCGGATATTCTGCTTTTTTCTTTTTCAGAAGCTCAACATATTCGATGCTCAGTTCTTTTACCTTCGGAAGTTTTTTCAGCCCAGCCTCATCGAAAGCCGCTTTGGCCGCCTTGTGCAACGCAATGCTCTCCCGATTTGCTTCCAAGAATCGCTTGCTGTATCCTGCTTTCCGATAGGCCTCATAGATGGACCTTGTTTTGGCATAGTTGATAATGTGCGTTTTCATTACCGCAATTTCTGCCATCCGCGCTTCCGCAGCTTTGATGGAGTCGCCCAGTTCGTGATAGCGCATCGTTGCAGCACGTACCTGTTCTTCCATTTCATCCATGCTCCCGATTTTGTTTTCCTGCAGAAAAATCAGCGTCTTGGACATCTCCTTCAGGTTGTACCGCTTCGCCCAACGCGCATAGCCGTCTCCCTTTCCTTCAGCCAATTTTGCCTGAATATCCACCAACATCTGAAATTTTTGTTCCTGCACCGGATGTTTTTTCCGCGGGCAATGCTCTGCTTCTCCAGCGAGGACCGCTTTTAATTCTTCCTCACTGTATCCCGCCCCCAAAGTCCGAAATCGGATGAATCGTTTTTGCCGTACACCTTTCACCGATGTGAATTTTCCGCGCTTGACCTCATATCCCTGCTGTTCCAGTTTTTTCAAAAATTCTTCGTAACTGCCCGGCTTGTCCGCAAGGATGCTGTCAATCACACCGCACAATTGATCGCGGTTGCTTTCTTTTGGCGGGTAAAGTACACGCTTCTGCCGCTCCCGGTAGGGCTTTATTTCAATCACAGACAGGCTATGTTCCAGGCAAATCAGGTCACTCAGCCGCTGCACGGCCAACCCCGACAGCAAAAAGTCCCGGAATTTACGGCTGCAGTCCAGAGCCGTAGAGTTATAGATAATGTGATTGTGAATATGCTCCCTGTCGGTGTGCGTAGCAACCAGAAAAGCATCTCGAAGGTCTTCCCTGCTCCCACTTCGTGGGCAAGCAGCGTATTGCCGCCATAGAGCACGTGCGCAATGGCATTGCGCTGATGTTCCCGTAGACTGATTTCCGGGTTCATTCCGACGAAATGAATGTGTTCACCGTTGTATTCGCGGGGTCGGGTGCTGTTAAACAGCTCGTTATACTGCCGCACCAGCGAAATGCGACGCTGCGGGTCCTGCCAAATCCAGTTTGCAAAGGCATCCTTGATGGACTGCTGCTTCTGCTGCGCCAGCATCGTTTCCCGTTTGTTCAGGACACGTTTCGGCCTTCCGTCGTCATCCTCAATGGTGTCGTAGATGCGCACATCCTTCAGGTTGAGCGTTTCTTCCAGAATTTTATAGGCGTTTGCCCGGGATGTGCCGTAAGTTTCGCAGGACATGATGTCGCCCTTTCCCATTGCGGTTTTGCCCTCAATGCGCCATTCTGCAGTGTGCTGCGAGAACTTCACGTTGATGGAGTGCCGCATATAATACGGAATCTGGAATGTTTCCGCCATAAATTTCTGGATAATCTCCGGGGCAAGCCATGTGGCACCCAGACGCACATCAATTTCCGACGCTTCCAGATCTTTCGGCTGTGCTTTAAGCAGCGCCTCCGCATTGACAGCAAATTCCGGGTTCGTTTCAGCAGCAAGTTGTGCCGTACGCAGCTTTGTGCGCACATCGCCGGAAAGGTACTCATCCGCCATCTGCCATCCCGCTTCCGGGTCGGCAGGGTCAGCATTGGGATCTTTGAAAATAACGCCGGACAATTCGCCGGTAATCTGTGCATATTCGCCGGGTGTGCCAAGAAGCTCTGCCATATAGGGCAGGTCTACCTTACCATGTTCGCCAATCGACACGGCAAGCGCTTCACTGGGAGAATCCACACTGGTAATGACACGCTCCGGCCGAATGGTGCGCTGAGTGAACATGTCTGCCTTTGATTTCAGCTGTCCCTGTTCATCCAGATTTTCCAGAGAGCAAAGCAGGTAGTAGGAGCTGTCATCTTCAAACAGCCTGCCGTTTTTCCGGTCATTCAGCAGGCCGTATTGCGCGGTAAAGGCATCGTAGGCAGCATTCAGTTGCTCCTGTGCTTCCTTGATATCTTCTTCCGGGTAGTCGTTCAGCTGCCGGTCAATCAATTCGTTGACAATCTGCCTCAGTTCTACCATGCCGACCACTCGGTCTTTGACATTGCCGGACAGCTCCACCTGCGTCATGACAGAGTCTTCGCGGTAATAAACCTCTCCTTCCACCACGGTATAACTGAAGTTCTTCACATCGGGGTCTGCAGGCAAGGTCCTGCGCTCCGCTTCCGTCTCTGCAATGTCCGGCACCTCCGCAGCAGCTTCCAGATACTGTCCTTCCAACTGCTGCACAGCCTCACGGAGCTGGTCTACCAGATTTGCACCTTCTATCGGGACGACCGTAGCTTCTTCTTTGCCATACTGTGTGCTTTCGGTGGTCAATTTACCCAGAATCATCTCCGGGTGGTCCGCAAAGTAGCTGTTGATGGCGATGCCATCTGCCGTCTTTCCCAGCTTCACCCATGCGGGTTCATGGTCCATGGGCCGGTCGCGTTTCTGCAAAAAGATGATGTCACTGACAACATCGGTGCCCGCATTGGCGCGGAATGTGTTGTTTGGCAGTCGGATTGCTCCCAGCAAATCCGCACGCTCCGCAATATGCTTCCGGGCAGCAGAATCCTTACTGTCCAGCGTATAACGGCTGGTAACAAACGCCACCACGCCGCCCGGACGCACTTGGTCGATGGCTTT
>OHRD01000783.1_pt1 | contig 13054 bp, 9 predicted proteins | sample 1578371 | NCBI WGS metagenome assembly OHRD01 (sample SAMEA3879505, study PRJEB24766) | human gut metagenome | biome: human-associated habitat; feature: feces | place: USA | collected 1985/1987
CCCGGTCTTGGATCTCGAACGTGGCGGCTTGGGGAATTACGACGCAGTTATCGTATGTAACCGGAATGATCACATTCCCGGAGCCCCCGCTATTCAATAATTGCTCCTCGTTCGGGAATGCGGCACGCAAGCTGACTGTTCCGGTGTTTTGATCGATAATGCCGCTGATCGTCTCGATCTTTCCCGTTTGGGGATAAAGCGATTTATCGTTCAGTTGAAGCTCTATCTCGGGCATATTCTCCAAGGCTTTGTCTTTCGAGCCGTATTGACGGGTCAAGGCCAATAGCTGATTCTCGGTCATGGAGAAATACACATACATCTCGGAATTGTCCGATACCGTGGTGAGCGGTTTGGGCAGGTTTGCGCTTACTAATGCGCCTACACGATAAGGCAGGGTTCCGATGACGCCGTTCGAGGGGCTTTTCACTTCCGTGTAAGAAAGGTTGTTACGGGCGTTTATCTCTTGTGCCTCCGCTTGGGCTAATTGGGCTTTTGCCGAGAGTAGAGTGTTGTAGGCGGTCTTTAGGTCGAACTCGGAAACTACTTTGTTTTTATACAATTCTTGTTTACTGTCGTAGGTCAGTTGCGCTGTCGCTACAGATGCCTTAGCGGCCTCTACGTTCGCAATGGCGGTGTTTAAGGCCGCTTGATAAGGGACTTGATCAATAATAAATAAGACTTGTCCTTTTTTTACGCTCTCGCCTTCCGTTACGCAGAGCTTTGTAATAAAGCCAGATACTTGCGGATAAATATCGATATCCTGTTTTCCTCGTATACTCGCCGAGTAATTATTGGATAAAGTTTTCTCCGAAGTGAATACGGTCATTGTCGCATACCCTGAACTTTGTTGGATTACAGGGCTTTGTTTACACCCAACAGCTACGATACACCATAAGGCGATCGCAGTCTTCATCAATCGATTTTGCTTTTTCATCTTAACTAATACCTATATTTTCGGATGCAAAGCTACTCGCTTATCGGCGAACCATTGTTTCCACAATGAGGCGATGATTGTTCATTTTGAGATGGAATGATCCGTTATATGCTAATGATCTCTTATATTCGCGGGCAAAATAGTAGACATATGAATCCATTTGAGATAGAGAGAGGAGAGTCGTTCATAATAGGCGATTCCGATTTGAGGGAGTTATTGGATCGTCCTTACAAGAGCGGATATGGCATGATCTTATTTTGCTATAAAGGAACGGCGAATATATCCGTCGATTTGAGCCGATGGGATATCCGGCGCAACACGGTGATCGTATTGATACCGGATACGATCCTGACGTTGAACGCGAGTAGCGAGGATTTCAAGGTACAATATATATCCTTTTCGAAGGTCTTGTTCGACGAGGCCGTATTCCGGCTGGATCCGCCCTTTTTCCGCTTCATAAAGGGTAACCCTTGCTATACGCATCCCGCTGATCAGGAGGAGACCATAAATGTGATCATCCGGCTGTTTTGGCTGATTTACATGGATCGGAATAACGTGTACCGTGATATGATCGTGAAAAACCAGTTGCAATGCTTCTTCCTTAATATGTATGATAAGACAAGGTACTCCTTTTCGAGCCGCCAGCAAAATGGGTGCAACCGTGGGGAGGAGTTGTTCCATAAGTTCATCAATTGCATCCATGCCCATTATCTCGACCAGAAAGAGGTCTCTTTCTATGCGAACGAGCTTTGTATCTCTCCCCGTTATCTCTCCACTATCACCCGGCAAGTGGCGGGCGAGTCGGCGAAGACCATTATAGACCGGCATATCATATTGGAGACAAAGGTGTTGTTGCGTACCACGGAAATGACCGTGCAGGAGATAACGAACCACTTGAACTTTCCCAGCCAATCCTATCTGGGACGGTATTTCAAGAAGCATACGGGGGAGTCACCCATAGAGTATCGAATGAAAAGGAAGTGATACCACTTACTGCAAGGCGGGTTGCAGTAAAATAGCCATGAGGTTTTGTCCTTATAAAGCTGTGGAAGCTTTTCCCGTTTGCCCTTGATCGAACGTATCCGTGATTAAGGTAAGAGCACCATCTCCCGTCACGTTGCAAGCCGTACCGAAGCTATCTTGCAAAGCGAATATCGTAAGCAATAATGCCGTTCCCGCCTCGTCGAAACCTAGGATAGCGATGATCAGGCCCAATGAGGCGAGCACCGTACCGCCCGGTACGCCGGGAGCGCCGATCGCGAAGAAACCAAGCAAGATGATAAATACGAACATCGTCGTGAAGTCCGGCATGCTGCCATATAATATTTGCGAGACGGTCAATACGAAAAACACTTCCGTCAAGATAGAGCCGCATAGATGGATGTTCGTAAACAGGGGGACAGTCACGTCAATTACTTCCTCTCGCAAGATCTTGCTTTTCTTGGCGCAGGTCAAGGCCGTGCCCAAGGTGGCGGCGGATGACATGGTGCCTAAGGCTGTCAAATAAGCGGGTCCGTAGTATTTCAATACGCCCCAGCTATTTTTCCGGGAGTAAATCGATGCGACTACATACAGTAAGGTCAACCAGATGTAATGGCAAATGATGACAATCAACAGGACGGATAAAAAGATAGGCAACTGCTTTGTAATCGCCCCCTCATAACTAAGGACACAGAAATTTGCGGCGATGAAAAGCGGCAGGACCGGCATCAAGACCCGTTCTACCAATTTAAGTACCATGTTCTGGAATACTTCCAGCAACCTCTCCATCTCCTCGGATTTAACCCATGCGGTAGAAAGTCCCAGCATCACGGCCAATACCAATGCCGACATAACGCTCATCACTGGCGGAATCTCTAGATTAAACAACATGGGAGGGATGTCTTTTAGACCTTCCGAGGCGGTTTGAATATGCAAATGCGGTATTAATTCATAACCCACAACGGCGCCAAAGGTAGCGGCGCCAACCGATGACAGGTATGCGATACTAAAAGCGAATAATAAGACTTTGGATGCGTTGCTTTTCAAGCGGGCGATAGAAGGCGCCACGAATCCTAGAATGATCAACGGAACCAAGAAGAAAATAATCTGTCCCGTAATTTGTTTTACGATCATGACCGCTTTTAACACAGACTCGTTTACGGCAAGCCCAACCAGAAGTCCGATCAAGACGGCCAGTATCAACCGTACGATCGTGTTGGAAAGAATCTTTTTCAGCATATTCGGATGTTTTTATTTTTCAATGACAGCAAATATAAGATATTTTCTTGTGTGAATGGGTGAGTAGACAATTTTGATTACTTTTGTTTGATGAAAACAAGATCGTTGGTTTGTATTTTATAATCAAGTAATATGAAAAACATGAAACAAGCTTTACTGGTAGCGGGTTGTTTATTGGCTACCACTACGTTATTTGCCCAGACCGAGAAAGGGGACTGGGCTCAGTTTGGTCGTTATGCGGAGGCTAACAAGACCGTGAAAGTTCCTTCGAACGTGGTATTTATGGGGAACTCCATTACAGACGGATGGTGGCCGGCGGATTCGACTTTCTTTATCCGGAATAACTTCGTAGACCGTGGGATCAGCGGACAGACAACCTCGGAGATGCTAGTTCGTTTTCGCCAAGACGTTATTAACTTGAAACCGAAAGCCGTGGTGATCTTGGCGGGAATCAATGATATCGCTCACAATAACGGTGTGATCGCCTTGGAAAACGTGTTTGGGAACTTGGTCTCTATGGCAGAATTGGCGAAGGCAAATCATATCAAGGTGATTTTCTGCTCCGTATTGCCGGCTTATGATTTTCCTTGGAGACCGGGTATGCAACCGGCCGATAAGGTTATCCAGCTCAATAAATGGATCAAGGAGTATGCGGATAAGAATGGTTTGACATACGTGGATTATCATTCCGCCATGAAAGATGAGCGAAACGGATTGCCCGCTAACCTGTCGAAAGATGGTGTGCATCCTACCTTGGAAGGCTATAAGATCATGGAGAAGATCGTGCTGGAGGCCATTCATAAAACCGTGAAGTAAGCAGATGAGAAACTATTTATTGGCTTTATCTTGTTGTACGGCTTTATCTTGTTGTACGCAAGTGAAAGTTTCCGAGGCATATACGGCGGCGGCAGAGAACTCTTTACGTGCTCCGGCCGTTCCTTTGGTCACGATCGACCCCTATACAAGCGCATGGTCGTTTGCCGATCAATTGAATGATGAGTCGGTACGGCATTGGACCGGCCGTGATTATCCGCTTCTAGGCGGTATACGAGTAGATGGTAAGTCATACCGTTTCATGGGAATGGACGATATACAGGTGACCTCGGTGATCGGTATGGCCTCGGATGGCTTATGGGAGGCCGATTATACGATGTCTCAGCCTGCCGGCGATTGGTTCGCCGAGGCTTATGATCCGAAAAGTTGGAAGCGGGGAAAAGCCGCTTTCGGAACGGAAGATAATCCGAATCGTTCCACGCCTTGGTCTACAGGAGATATCTGGGTACGTCGTACGTTTGACTGGCCTTCGGATGAGCAAAAGGATGCCCTCTACCTCCAATATTCGCATGATGATAATATCGAGGTGTATCTAAATGGAAAGCAAATCGCCGTGGCAGGGAACGGTCTGGACTATGATTTGCTGAAAGAGATACCGGAAGCGGTGGCGGAGAGCTTGAAGCCTACGGGTAACGTGTTGGCCGCTCATTGCCGGAACAATGGGGGAGGCGCTTATGTGGATATGGGAATCATGCGGAAGGTGAAACGAGGAGATACGTTCGATGAGAAAGCGATCCAGAAATCCATGAACGTGATGCCTACGCAAACATTCTATGCCTTTGAGTGCGGTGGCGTGAGTCTGGACTTGATTTTCACGGCTCCTTTCTTGCTGAATGATCTGGAGGCTATGACTTCTCCGTTTAATTATATAACCTATCAAGTCCGTTCCATCGACGGTAAAGATCACGACGTGCAACTATACCTGGAAGCCACGCCGCAATGGGCCGTGAATACGATCGATCAAGAGGTGACTTTCGAGAAAACGGAAACCCCTGATTTAATTTACCTGAAGACAGGAACAATCGATCAAGAGGTTCTGGCGAAAACCGGGGATGATGTACGGATTGACTGGGGATATTTCTATTTGGCTATCCCCAAGAAACCGGGAGTCTCCGCAACGATCGACGAGTATTATGCTACGAAGAAAGCTTTCATGACTACTGGTAATTTACCGGCTGGATCGCAAAGTCTCTCTTCGGATATGCGTGAGCAAATGACAGTCCTCGCTTATACGGACCCGATCGGCAAGGTCTCCAAGGAAACCGTCTCCGGACATTTGATGATCGGTTACGATGATTTATATTCGATCCAGTATTTCCAAGACAACCGGATGCCTTATTGGAAGCACGACGGAAAGGTGGATATTCATCAGGCGTTCGAGAAAGGGGAGGCTTCTTACGAGGATCTGATGCGGCGTTGCGGTTCCTTCGATTCTTCTTTGATGAGCGAGACGAGTGCCGTAGGAGGGAAGAAATACGCCGAGCTATGCGCTATCGCATATCGGCAGGCGATCGCCGCCCATAAGTTGGTGACTGATAAGGAAGGGACTCTCTTATTCCTTTCGAAAGAAAATTTCAGTAACGGTTCTATCGGAACAGTGGATATTACGTATCCTTCCGCCCCCTTATTCTTAGTATACAACACGGATTTATTGAAGGGAATGATGAATCCCATTTTCTATTATAGCAAGAGCGGACAATGGAAGAAACCTTTTCCGGCTCACGATGTGGGTATCTATCCGGTTGCGAACGGTCAAACCTATGGTGGCGATATGCCCGTGGAAGAAAGTGGTAATATGCTTGTGCTAGCGACCGCTATAGCAATAGTGGATGGCAATGCTGATTATGCCGCCCAACATTGGGAGGTCTTGACTACATGGGCGAATTACTTGTTGAAGGAAGGCCTTGATCCGAAGAACCAACTTTGTACGGATGATTTTGCCGGACATTTCGCCCATAACACGAACTTGTCCATCAAGGCAATTATGGGAGTTGCCGGCTACGGAAAATTGGCGGAGATGTTAGGTAAGGCCGATATCGCTAGACAATATACGGAAGTCGCCCGTGAGATGGCCGCTAAGTGGGTGAAGATGGCGAACGATGGTGATCATTACCGCCTGACTTTCGATAAGCCGGGCACTTGGAGCCAAAAATATAATCTGGTCTGGGATCGCTTGCTGGGCTTGAATATCTTCCCAAAAGAGGTTGCCGCTACGGAAATGGCTTATTACAAGACAAAACAAAATAAATATGGTTTGCCGTTGGATAACCGGGAGGATTATACGAAGTCCGACTGGATTTTATGGTCCGCTTGTTTGACCGGATCGATGGAGGATTTCAATGCGCTGATGGTTCCGGTCTGGAACTACGCCAACGAGACGACTTCACGTGTTCCTCTAAGCGATTGGCATTTTACTTCCGATGGTACTCAACGAGGTTTTCAAGCCCGTTCGGTTGTCGGGGGATATTTTATGAAGATGCTGGAAAAGAAGCTAGGAAAATAATGTCATTCTAAGAAACGGAAGGAGGTCATTCCTTCCGTTTCTTAGTTTTGCGCATATGGATATTCACAGGGAGCGATGCCTGTGATCTTCTTAAATATAAGGCTGAAATACTGTACGTTCGGATAACCTAATTGTCGTGCTACCAAAGCGGGAGTATTACCGTTTTTCAGTAGCATTGTCTTAGCCACGCTCAATCGTTTGAACTGAAAATATTCCTCCAGTGTTTTGCCGGTCTCGAATCTTAACAGGTCGTTGAAGTAAGCGACAGAAAGGTCCAGTTCTGCCGTACAATATTCGGCGGTGGGTAGCTGGCCGTTCTCTAATTTACCGGAAATGATATACTCGTCGAGGAGCCTTTCCAATTTCTCCAAGATAGCCTTGTTCTTATTTTCCCGGGTAATGAACTGTCGCTCATAATAGCGTGTACAATAATCCAATAATAATTCAATGTGGCGGGATAGAATGGTACCACTGTGCGTATCGATGGCATGGTGAAGCTCGTCCTCGATGTTTTCCAGACAACACGTAACTTTGGCTGTCTCACGTTGAGAGAGATGCAGAGCCTCTTCTTTGTGATAAGCGAAGAAGGTATAGTTCTTAATAGGGTTGTCCAATGACGTGTGGAACAATAGGTCGGGATGGAACGCTAAAAGGTACCCTTTGTTGGGTAGCGTATTATTCTCGCTCATGCGGAAAATCTCACCGGGTGTAAGAAACACCATCGTAGCGTTGGAATAATCGTAATACTTACGTCCGCAACAATAGCAACCGTCCGGGCAGTCTTCTATCAAGAGGATCGCATAGAACTCGAACTTTACGGCCTCTTGCTCTAGGTTCGGGCTCTCTAGATTGATGAGGCTTACTTGTGGGTGCAGCGTCTTGCATCCCAAGCACCGGTTACATTCATATACAGTCTTAATATCTAACATCTTCTTGAACGCCTTCTATAGATTCGTTGATAGACCGATCTGCGCACGGTATTCACTTGGCGTGTACCCTACCCGTTTCTTGAATAGCCGACAGAAGTGCTGCGGATATTGGAAACCGAGGGAATATGCGATTTGGCTGACTGTGTCCGCCGTGCCGGAGATACGTTCTTTGGCTAGCTCGATTACTTTCTCTTGGATGTATTCCTGCGGTGATTTGCCGGTTTCCTTCTTGAACATGTCACCGAAATAGTTCGATGAGAGGCAAAGCTTGTCGGCAAAGTATTTCACCGTAGGCAATCCGTCCTGTTCGGCGAGTGTACTTTCGAAATACTCATCCAACAGGTTTTCGAAACGTGTCAGCACATCCCGGTTTGTCTTGCCTCGGGTGATGAACTGCCTTTCATAAAAACGCATACAATAATTAAGCAGCAGTTCGATATGGTTTACAAGTAAGGTTTTACTATGTTTATCCACGCCATGTTCCAGTTCCATACGGATGATCTTCAGGCAATCCATCACGATAGATCTTTCTTCTTCCGAGAGATGCAACGCCTCGTTTACCTCGTAAGAAAAGAACGTATATTTCTTTATATTCTTTCCGAGTGACGTTCCACGCAGTAAATCGGGATGGAAAAGAATACCATGTGCGTTTACTTGGACTTTATCGGTTGTCGGATTTGTTTCCGCAGTTTGTCCGGGGGCGAAGCAAACGATCGTGCCTTCTTGGTAATCGTATGTCTGGCGTCCGTATTTGATATCGCAGGCTTTCTCTAGTTTTAGATACAGTGCGTAGATGCCGTAATTGAAGCGGATGAGATCTACACTACTCGTCGCTTTATTCAAATCTATGACACTGACAAGCGGATTTATAGTTTGTTATATAGGTCTACACTATCTAAGTTAAGTATCTTATCCATAAGCCGTACGTATTTAATCAATAATTCTGTACGCAAAAATAGAGGATAATTCATATATAGTTATAACCCTAATTACGGATTATATAACCATTGTTACGGATTATGTGTATTTACAGGCTTTCTGGCTGATTCCACAAAACCTGTAATTGAGGTCATGACATCCGTAATTTGTCTACAAAGGGATGCTATTTGAGCCTCTATCTTTGCCTTCGTAAAAATAAACAAGGAACGACATGAAGAAGTCATTAAGAGAATTATGTACGGCAATAGCCATATGCTTTTGCGCTACGGGAAATCTGTTCGCTACAGACAATCAAATTAATACCGATCATACAATGGACAAGAATTTGAATCTAATTAAGGAGTGGGATAAAGTATTCCCACAGAGTGACAAGGTGAGCCATAGTAAAGTTACTTTTCGTAATCGCTATGGCATTACGCTTGCCGCCGATATGTACAAACCCAAGCATGCGGATGGAAAATTGCCTGCTATCGCTATTAGCGGTCCGTTCGGTGCCGTGAAGGAACAATCCTCGGGTTTATATGCGCAGAAATTGGCAGAACGTGGATTTCTGACGATCGCTTTCGATCCGTCATATACAGGCGAGAGTGGCGGAGAGCCTCGTTATGTAGCTTCTCCCGACATCAATACGGAAGATTTCTGTGCGGCCGTCGATTTCCTTTCGACACGTGATGATGTGGATGCGGAACATATCGGTATCCTCGGTATCTGCGGATGGGGAGGCATGGCTCTTAATGCGGCGGCTATCGATACTCGTATCAAAGCGACCGTAACCTCTACGATGTACGATATGAGCCGTGTGAACGCTAATGGTTACTTCGATGCGATGGATGCCGACGCACGTTATGAATTGCGCAAGCAACTCAATGAACAGCGTACCGCTGACACAAAGAACGGCTCATACGCCCTTGCGGGAGGTTTGCCCGATACGTTACCCGACGATGCGCCCCAATTCTTGAAAGACTACTATGCTTATTACAAGACGAAGCGTGGTTACCACAAGCGTTCGCTCAACTCGAATGGCGGATGGAACAAGACCTCGGCTTTATCGTTCATCAATATGCCTATACTCTCGTATAGTGACGAGATTCGTAGCGCCGTATTGATTATTCATGGAGAGAAAGCGCATTCACGTTACTTCAGCGAGGATGCTTTCAAGAAACTGAAAGGTGACAATAAGGAATTGCTAATTATACCCGGAGCGAATCATGTCGATTTATACGATCAGATGAGTGTCATTCCCTTCGATAAGATTGAACGGTTCTTTGTAGAAAACTTTAAATAAGATTCATTATGCAACAGATAAAGGATATGGAATTTAGTGGTGAGCGTCCTTTGTTCGCCTCTCACGATTTACAATTAGACAATGTCGTTATTCATGCCGGGGAGTCGGCATTGAAAGAGTGTAGCAATATCATAGCCATAGGCTGTCGTTTTGAGGGTAAATATCCGTTCTGGCACGTGGATGGCTTCACCATCAAGAATAGCCTGTTTACCGAAGGTGGACGTGCTGCGTTATGGTACTCCCAAAATCTAGTGATGACGGATACACGGGTGGAAGCCCCAAAGATGTTTCGGGAGATGGACGGTATCAGACTGGAAAACGTACAACTACCCAATGCTCAAGAAACCCTTTGGCATTGCCGGAACGTGGAATTGATAAATGTGCAAATAGATCATGCTGATTATTTATTTATGCACGGCGAGAACATTAAAATCCGGAACTACGCTCAAAATGGAAACTACTCGTTCCAGTATTGTAAGAACGTGGAAATCCGTAATGCGGTCATCAACTCGAAAGACGCTTTCTGGAATACGGAGAATGTTACCGTATACGATTCCGAGATTAACGGCGAGTACTTGGGATGGCACTCGAAGAACCTGCGTTTGGTAAATTGCAAAATCTCGGGTACACAGCCGCTTTGTTACGCCCACGATCTTATGATGGAGAACTGTACGATGGCAGATGATTGCGATCTAGCCTTTGAATACAGTTCCGTGCAGGCGACTATCAATAGCCCGATCCGTAGCGTGAAGAATCCCCGTACGGGAAGCATCACCGCCGGAAGCTATGGTGAGGTAATCCTCGACGAGAACATTAAGACTCCGGGTAATTGCCAACTGAGGCTATGGAATGAACGTACTTGCTTTTCCGCATAAAGAATATGAGATATAACTTTGATGAAATAGTGCCTCGTACCGGTACGAACTCCTATAAATGGGATAGCGCTGTGGATACGGATGTTCTACCGATGTGGGTGGCCGATATGGATTTCCGTACGGCACCCGTTATTATCGAAACCTTACGGCAACGTGTAGAACATGGTATTTTCGGTTATACTCGAGTACCGGATGCATATTACGAAGCGGTGACAGGCTGGTTTGAACGTCGGCATGGATGGCAAATACGAAAAGAATGGATGATTTGTACCTCCGGAGTTGTTCCGGCAATTTCTGCCGTTATCAAGGCGCTAACCGAGCCGGGTGATAAAGTACTGGTGCAGACTCCGGTTTATAACTGTTTTTTCTCGTCCATCCGCAATAACAGATGTGAGATTATCCGCACCCCTTTGTCTTATGCCCATGATACATTCACGATTGATTATGAGGATTTGGAGAAAAAAGCCGCTGATCCGAAGGTAAAGGTCATGCTGTTGTGTAATCCTCATAATCCCGCTGGAAGGGTATGGACACGTGAGGAACTAAGTCGTATCGGCAAGATCTGTATCCGTAATGGCCTAATAGTCGTATCAGATGAGATACATTGCGAACTCGTATTTCCGGGATATACTTTTACACCGTTTGCATCTATCTCAGAAGAATTCCTACGGCATTCCGTGACATGCCTGTCGCCTAGCAAGGCTTTCAATATCGCTGGATTACAAATCGCCAATATCGTGTGTTACGATGAGAACCTACGTCGGAAGATAGACCGGGCAATCAATATCAACGAGGTATGCGATGTGAATCCTTTTGGTGTAATAGCTACCATAGCGGCCTATAATGAGGGAGAGGAATGGCTGTCGCAACTGATCGATTATTTATGGCAGAATTACTTATACATGAAAGATTTTTGCGGGAAATATCTGCCGGACTTTCCGATAACCTTGTTGGAAGGCACTTATCTTGTATGGATGGATTGCCGTAAGTTAGGTAAATCATCGGAAGAATTGGAGCACTTGCTGATCGAGAAAGCGAAGCTATGGCTCAATGCCGGAACGATGTATGGAGCAGAAGGCGAAGGCTTCATGCGTTGGAATATCGCTTGTCCACGTTCCTCGCTGATAAAGGGGGTGGAGCTGTTCAGGGATTTTGTAGGCTGTGCCTGTTAAAGAATAGTGATGATAGAAAACGTGAGAAGGGGAAAACATCTATTGCTTTCCCCTTCTTTCATATATCTCTCACTAGATAAAAGATTCGTTTTACTCGATCTCGATGCTATGTTTTACCGGAGTAAGAATGAACGTGAACTCATAGTCGCCGTAAGGAATCTGGTATTCCGGGAGTGCGATAGTTCCCCAGCTATTTACACAGCCTAATCCCATCTGTACCTTATCGAGACAAAGGTTTGTCAAGTCGGCTTCCTCTACTTCTGGAGAGTGTTTTTGATCCTTTCGGGCACCGTCGTCCAAAGACTCTATCGTATAATGCAAAGCGGAAGCGGAGAATGGGGCAGAGGCTACGACCTCGATACCGTTGCCAGCCTCGTTCAGCATTTTCCACCAGCGGATATCCGATTTCGTTCCATTCTCTTGCGGACGGATATACGAATAGAATTGCTCGTCTACGGTCTGGCGGTAAATAGCCAAGTCCGCATTACCCTTGCGGTCGATATAATTCTCCACGGGACCACGGCCGTAGTATTCGATATTCTCGAATGATCTCGGCATCGGCATCTGCATACCGAAGCGGAACATGGGAGATACCTTGGCGCTCTTGTCCGCTGTCATTTTCTGGGTAATCTTGATAGCACCCTTGTTATTGATCACGTACGTCAAGTCCAACTTGGCGGATACGGTCGGCATATCGTAAGCGGCCTCTACGATCACTTGCTTGTTTTCCATCCGCCCATTAAGAGAAGTCAGCTTCATTTCCGGATTCTTCCATGCGGCGTACTTTTTCTGTAGGCCGGCTCCGAAATCATTGTCTGTCGGCGTGCGCCAGAAGTTAGGAGCCAAAGCCTCTCCTTCCTTGATCATGTCTTGTCCGTTTACCTCGTATTTGATCAGGTAACCATTCTCGCGATTGAATTCGGTACGGAAACCACAACCTTCCACGATCAGGTAATTGGCGTCGTTGTCTTGTACGACTGGAGCCTTGGTTTCGATATTGGTTGTTTCCACGTTTTTCAATTCCATAGATGGAGCCTTGTATGGGTTCAACGTCAGCTGATCCTTGGCTACGGTATGTCCGACTGGTAATAAGCCCTCACGGTTCTTCAGTTTATAAGATACGTTCAGCAACCATTCCGCGCATTGGCAAGTCTCGCCTAGATCCAATCGGATCGTTGATGTTTGCTGGGGAGCTACTTTCAGGTCATCGACACGTCCGCTACGAACAACCTTGCCGCCTTTCAGCATTTCCCATTCCATATAATAAGCGGAGAGGTCACGGAAGAAATTCTCGTTGTAGACCTTGATTTCGCCCTTCGCCAGATCGCCGGGGGTTGTCCAGATATTTTGGTAGTAATACCCC
>OHRD01000822.1_pt1 | contig 12443 bp, 9 predicted proteins | sample 1578371 | NCBI WGS metagenome assembly OHRD01 (sample SAMEA3879505, study PRJEB24766) | human gut metagenome | biome: human-associated habitat; feature: feces | place: USA | collected 1985/1987
GTAAGGAAGACTGTGCCGCTTACAATGACATACCCCTGGATAACGGGATAGTCACGCCCCCATATGGCGGCCAGCACATAACTGCCCAGTCCGGGAATGGAAAACATATCTTCGATGATGACCGATCCTCCGAGAATCGCACCGAAGAAAGTGCCCAGCATCGTAATGACGGGGACAAGGGCATTGGGCAGTACATGTCTTTTCATGATAAAAGGCATGGGCAGCCCTTTCGCCCGTTCTGTCGTGATGAATTCCTTTCCTGCCACCTCCGTCATGGACGTCTGCTGAAGACGCATGACAGCCGCCGATGTTCCTGCCGCAAGGACAAAAGAAGGCATAATCATCTGTATCATGCTTCCATACCCTCCGGAAGGCAGAAGCCTCCATTCTTCAGAAAAAAGAAGCATACATAAAATAGCCAGGAAAAACGAAGGAACAGAAATAAAGAAAAGACCACCTGCACGCAGCATCATTTCACCGGCAGTATCTTTTTTCTCCGCTGACCAGATTCCGGCGGGTATGCCGGTAACCATTACCCAGCCGATGGCCCATACCGCCAGATGGAAAGTAATGGGAAACCGGCGGAGTATTTCATCCAGTACAGGTTTCTGTGTAAGATAAGACACGCCCAAATCTCCGTGAAGCGCATTCATAAGCCACCGCCCATACTGGATCCATACCGGCTGATCCAGTCCCATAGCATGGCGCAGCGCATCCAGTTCTTCCGCTGTCGGTTCCGATATGCCGTCCATGGTAAGCAGCGCCAGCGCGGGGTCGCCCGGAGACAAAACGCCTAAAAGAAAAGCAACCAGCGTAAGTCCTATGAGGAAAGGGATCAGCATGCAAAAGCGGCGGAGTGCATAGAGAATCAATTCTTTCATTCTTTCCCTGCTCCTTTCCGCCAATAGACTTTATCCAATGTAATTCCATAAACGGCTGCCTTGTAGCCGCCAAGCTCATGGCTGCAGACCGCTATATTTTGATCTTCCAAAAGAGGAACTACTGCCGGATCAGCCAGAAGCTCATCAAGTATTTCCGTATAGACAGTCCGCCGCTCATCCAAATCATAGACCGTCTTTAATGCTTCAAAACAGGCATCCACTTTCGGATTGTTATAACTGATGCAGCTTGCTTTATTCGTAGCGCCCTTTGAATCGAAATATTCAAAAAGGAGCGATGTGGGATCCAGGTTGCCGAGTCCCCGTGTTCCAATGGACAAATCATAGTCCCCTTTAGCCATCATTTTCCGTGAAGTCATCCCATCCACCATGACAATCTCTGCATCCAGCCCCAAAGGTTTCAGCTCCGCCTGGATAAATTCGGAAATCGTCTTGTAAGGATACCGCGCCATTCCGTACTGGGGCAGAAGGAATTTGACCGTCTGTCTTTTATCCCCCAGCACTTCTTTTGCCAATTCCTTTGCTTTTACGGGATCAAAGACAGGCTTCTCCACACGGCCGAAAGGATTGGTGCTGTTCAGAAAACTCATGGTAGGCGTGCCGAATCCGCGGAAATAGTATTTCACGATTTTTTCCCGATCCACCGCCAGGTTGACTGCTTTTCTCATGCGCACATCGCTGAAGGGAAAACGTCCTCCATTCAAAGTGAGGTAATGGGAAATCGTGGAATGGGCGGCGTTCACGGTAAAACGCCCGTCACGCTCCAATTCTTCTGCCATAATAGGCGCAAGTCCGCCCAGATCCAAAACGCCCTGTATTTCCCCCGACTTCATCGCCGAGTACCGGGCATCAGACGACGTGATGGTCCGAATTCTGATTTGTTTTGCTTTTGCCTTTTCTCCGTGGTACCCGTCAAAACGCTCAATCACAGCGTAGGCGTCGGGCACCCGCTCCTTGATCATAAAGGGGCCCGTCCCTTTTGCCATACCCGTCCAGTCCCCTGTGGCGGAATCAAAACACCGGGGGCTGAACATGGCGCTTCCCCAGCCCGCCATGCGGTAAATGAGCATGGGTACCGGCTTTTCAAAATACAGATGAAGCGTGTTTTCATCATCCGCTTCCGCCCGGAGAAGTCCGGGATAAATACGGTCTGCCAAAAAGCCGTAAAATGTAGACGGACGGTATCCCATATTCCGGTAACGGCGGAAATTTTCTATGGCCGCCGCAGCATTGAACAGCTCGCCGTCATGAAAACGGACACCTTCTTTTAAATGAAATATCCATTCCGTCTTATCCGCATTGCTTTCCCAGCTCTCCGCAAGAACAGACATTTCATGGCCGTCATCGGAAATGCCCACGAGAGGTTCCCATGTTTTCAATATAATGGTGGCATAGTACGGATCTTTTTCCCCCTGTACCAGATCGCGCGCCGCGGCAAGGACGATTTCCCGCTCCCCTGTTTCTGTTTTATGCCCGCATCCCGTACATATTCCTGTCAGAAATAAGAAAATCAATCCGCACAGAAAGAGCCCTATCTTTCTCAAAGTCTCCCCCCTTTCTCAGTCCAAAACTCTTCTGCAGATAAAGAAAAGGGGCTGCCGCCTGCCCCTTTTCTTTATCATTTCTTAAAAATGCAGCTTCGCCGTAAAGCTGAATGTACGCGGCAGCGAGAGATATACCTGGTTGCCTCTGGATACCTGCCAGTAGTCTTTATCAAAAACATTATTTACCATGAGAGACAATTCCGCAGGGATTTTTCCCAAATGTGTCTTGTGTGTTACACCCAGATCGAAAATGGTGTATCCCGGTGCCCAGATTTTTTCATTCATGACCGGAGTTTTGCCCGTATAGATCGCGCGTCCCAGGATGCTCCACGCTTCATTCGGATTGTACTCCAATCCAAGAACGGCAGTCCACTCGGAAGTTCCGTTGACACGGATCCCGTCGAGCGTTCCCTTGGTCGTCTTTTCCTGTTTTGCCGACATACGGGAGAACCCGCCGAAAATATTCCATTTATCGGTCAGCCTGCCATTGATGGAAAATTCCAGGCCTTTATGACGGGCCTGCCCATCTTTTGACTGGAAAGGTTTGACATAACCGTCTTTGTAGACACTGATCAGGTTATCCTGCTTAATATCATAGTAGGCCAGGGTGTAAAGTAAATCATTTTTCCTGTACTTAAAACCGATTTCATTCTGCTTTGTCTTCAAAGGCGGAAGAATATCGCCGAAATTTTCAAAAGTTGTATTTACGCCGCTGCCTGCATCAAAGTTTTCCGAATGACTGGCATAAATGGACATATGGCTGTTGGGACGGTAAATGATACCGTATGTCGGACTCGTGTCATCAGTCTTTATACGCTCGATATAGTTCAATGTATTGTCATTTTTCCACTTATAGCCTCTTGATTCCGCTTCATGCTTGTGGATGCCGAGGATAATATCCCATTTGTTGTAAGTCATGTAATCAACAAGAGAATAACTCTTTACTCGTGTTTTATTATTCCAGCGGGTATCAAATTTCGTAGGCGCCGCCAGTGTCTGATGGATACCCGTGTACAGATCCCCTGTACCGATCGTAAGGAGCGGTCCGTTATTATACGCGCTCTTTCTGTTTCTCCACGCCTGATTATAAGAAAGCGTAATATCATGCTTCACAGCACCCGTATTATAGTGCGCCGTGGTACCTACCTGCCAATAGTAATATTCCTGCGGCGTGGAACCCGGTCTTGCTTTGACGTCAAGTGTGCCGTCATTGTGGAGCGTATATCCGCTGCCGCCGTTCGCCATGACATTTTTATCCAGATCGTTCCTCTGCATGCCGAAGTTGAAAAAGCCGTCCCAATGGTCATTGAATTTCTGATCATGGTTGTAAACGGCAAGCCAGCCGTGGGTCGCCTTTATCATCCCGTCAAACCCATAGTCATTCTTCCCCGAAGGAACGGCAGGCAGCTTCTTAATATCGCTGCTCAGGATAAACCACCGAAGACCGCGCTGGATATCCATATTTCTGTATCCGATAAATAAATTGTCTTTTGATTTTTCCGTAGTCCGGTCGATATTGGCAAAAATGCCCTGTCCGTTAATCTTCGTGCCTTTGACGGATGTACGGCCATTGAGGTTTTCCGTCATAATACGGACACCCCATTCCTTCTTATCGCCAAAACGCTGTCCCCAGTCAAGATATTCGCCAAAAAGCCCGCGGCCGGAAATTGTCTGGGTGTAGTCAAAAACACCCTTATCGGGAGCGACTTTTGATTTCACACTGACGATACCGCCGGGATTCGTCGTTTCATACTGGACACCGGTACCGTAAATCCCTACGTTCGGTCCGGAAATCAATTCCAAAGATTCAATAGGATAGAGCGGCGTATTAAACTGGGTGAACACGCCGGGAACGTTATTCACATAAAAGTTGGTTCCGTTTGTACGGAATCCGCGGAAAAAGAAATCACCATGAAGAATAGATCCGGACTGGCGCACAGACGGCGAGTTTGCCAGAAGCGCATCCATCGGCTTATCAGGCCCCGTAAAGGTGTCCATCGACTTTTCCGTGAAATGCATCTGGGAAAAAGGAACATCCATTGTATCCTTCCCTGCCAGAAAACTTGTCTGGGATTTCGTGTAAACAAAATTGCCCGGCAAAACATCGCGCTCTTCATCACGGTTCCCGATGACAACCACCTCATCAAGAACGTAAGCGGCATCCGCCGCGCCCGCTGTGCAGATACCTGCAGCCGCTCCGACCGCGCCCATGACGGCAGCAGCCAATAATTTCTTTCTCATAAGATTCAAAACCATCCTCTCTTCAAAACAAATGAAATCATAAAGAAATAATTTACGGCTCCGCTTCCATTAAAACCACCGATACAGGCTTCTGTACTGAAAACGAAAGCCTTCCAAGAAACAGATTTACTTCCCATGATTAAATTATTTTAAATAAATTATATCATTAAATAACTTTTATTACACTCCTACTTTAAAAAACCATTTGCCTGTTCTTTTTTCATTTTAACTGAATCATATCTTATTGCAAAAGAAATTTGCCGTCTGCTCTCCCGCATCTGACGGCGTACCTTAATATTCCTCTTTATCTGCCTTACCGGTGCAGGCAGCAAAAAAGAACGGCGCATCCTGTACCACATTCCAAAAATCAGACTAAAAATCTAATGTCTGGACACCGGTACGACGCCGCTCTTCTTTTTTAATTCTATGCTTCGATTTTGATTTGTATTACAGCTGAGGGGACGTCCTGCTTCGTCCCAGATCCGCCGTCATGACCAGATCCTCTTTCGGATCTCTGCCGCCGGTGGTGAGATAGCCGCCCACCATGATACCGTTAAGGCCGCCGGAAAGCGCGTGGGCCTGCAGGCTTCTCAGATTGACTTCACGACCGCCTGCCGTACGGATGAGGGCTTTCGGAAGAACAAAGCGGAACATGGCAAAAGTGCGGAGGATTTCCAAAGCGGATGGACGTTTATTATCATAAAAAGGCGTTCCTTTTACAGGATTCAAGATATTCAGCGGCACGGAATCAATGTGCATTTCTTTCAGCTTAAACGCCATTTCCACGCGCTGATCCAAAGATTCGCCAAGCCCGATAATGCCGCCGGAGCAGACACGGATCCCTGCCTTCTGCGCCGTGCTGATGATATCTTCCTTGTCTTCCATGGTATGGGTAGTACAGATTTCCGGAAAATAAGACGGAGACGTTTCGATATTGCAATGAATGCGGGTAATGCCCGCTTCCTTCAGCCGGAGCGCCTGCTCAGAAGAAATAAGCCCCAGGGAGCAGCAGACTTCGATACCTACTTCCTTACGGATACGCTTCACGATCGCGATAATTTCTTCAAACTCATTGGGATTGTCCTGATTACGGCCGCTGGTAACAATGGAGAACCGGACGGCGCCTGCCGCTTTTGCTTTCTTTGCCGCTTCGATAATCTGTTCTTCCGGCAGCAGGCGGTATACCTTGGCGCCTGTCCTGTACCAGCCGGACTGGGCGCAGAATTTGCAGTCTTCCTGACAGTGCCCGCTTCTCGCATTGATGATGGCGCAGAAATCCACAGAGCTGCCGCCGAATTTTTGACGGATTTTATCCGCCATGGCAAGAAGCAGCATGGTGTCTTCATCTTTTGTACGAATGAGCCTCCCTGCCTCTTCCGGCGTGATCTGTCCGCCATCCATGACCTTTTCCGCCAAGCGGATAATTTCCTGACAAGCACTTTCCATAATAGAACTCCCCTTTTTACGGAATCATTCCGTTTCCTTTATTGTTATCTCGGATTCAAGTATAAAATAAACAATTTCTTCTGTCAATTGTTTTTGTGTTATAAGTTTACAATATGTTTTCGATATTCATTTCCGGAAATCCACACACAAAAAGCCCGATTTTCACCGGGCTGTTTTACCGATTACCATTCCCACCGGTTTCCGTATTCTCTTTTTGCCCGTTCCGTATATGTCCTGACGAAATCTGTCTTTGCCTCCGTGTATCTGTCCCTGTCATGAGGATACCGTTTCCATAAATGCAGTTTCAATGTTTCATACTCCTTCGCAACAGCAGGATGCGCCTGCAGATAAGAGAGAAAATACAATTCATCATGATCGCAGGGCAGCCGGATATGCAGATGATATACCTTCTCCGCAAATCCCTTTTCCGTGTACCCTTTATTCATGGAAATGCGGTTCTTTGAAGTGTTCATGCAGAGCCAGCCGTTATTTTTCAAAATTTCCCGTACCTCTGCCATTCTTTTTTTATCCGGTACTTCTAACAGGATATCTATGATATTTTTGGCCCAGATACCGGAAACAGCCGTACTTCCGATATGGCTGACGCGCTTTACCCGCCCTGCGCCCAGCAGAACTTCCAAACGACCTTTTTCTTCCCTGTACCAACCTGCCCATTTTTTTATGCGGCACAAGAAATATGGGAAACAGCTGCCACAATTCTTCCAAACTCCTGTCTTCCAGTCTTTTCCCCATATATTCCTCCTTCCATTTTCCTCCAGCTTATTATAAACAGCCATAAAACGCAAATCTGTTTACGGGCACATAAAAACAGGCCACGATAATGGGGGATTATCATGACCTGTTCCAAAAATGGACGGTACCGGGGGAGTACCGCCCGGAGAGAAAGCATGAATAAACTTTTCAGTATTCCAGGAATATCTTATACATCATCTTCAGTCAATCTGGATACGATGGGGTGCTTTTTCAATTTCCTGCGGGAGTTTCGGCAGTGTAATCGTCAGAATCCCGTCTTTCAAGCCTGCCTTGATGCCGTCTTCTTTGATCCCTTTCACATTGAACTGGCGGCGGAAGACAGAGCTGGAACGTTCACGGCGGATGTAATGACGGTCATCATCTTTTTCCTCCGTCTGTTCCTCTTTCTGAGCGGACAGGGACAAAATTCCGTTTTCATAAGAAATACGGATCTGATCCTTGGTAAACCCGGGCATATCACAGGTAATTTCATAGAAATCTTTTTTATCCTCAATATCCACCTTGGGTACAGACACATAGTCTTTGTATGCAGCCGGAGCATCACTGAAGAAATGATCCAGCGCCGTATCACCGAAAAAACCATCAAAAGGAAGTAAACCACGCATAATCAAAACCTCTTTTCTTTCTTTAAAATATTTATAACATATCTCAGGAGTCCATCTTTTCTTCCTGACAACTGTATTATATCACATTTAGCACTCATGTCAATAGAGTGCTAATATTTTTTTGACTTTTTGATTATTTTTTTATCATGGATATTTTCCAACGGTTATTTCATAATAAAAGAAATGAAATTCGCCATGAAGGAGGCTCGCCATGAAGGAGAAAACAATGGAAACAATAACGGTGAAAGAGCGGGCGGCACATATTATAGACATGTTCCACCGCATGACGGTCCATCACACCCTTTGGTTCCGTGAAACAGAACACCAGCTCGGTTTTGAAAAGGCGCTCAATGTCATGGACTACGCCTGGAAGCAGACACGAAAGGCGGCAGTTCGTCGTTTGGCGGCGCAATTTCATTTCCCTGAACAAGAGGGCTGTCCCGCTTTCCTCGCCGGGCTTCCTAAAGAAGAGCAGCTTTCTCTTCTGGACACCATCGCAAAAAGCTGGCTTGCCCAGGACGGCTTCTGGTTTCAGGGAGTGGAGTTTTCCTACGGCATCAATGATGCGAAACGGTGCAACGATTCTACATGGGCCCGGTTCTCTCCCTTTGAAGCGCACTCCATTAAAAAACTTCTTGGCATGGAAGAGCATCCCGGACTGGAAGGATTGGCGCAGGCTTTAAACTTCCGCATGTACAGCCGTCTGAACAGACAGTCTACCCGCTTTGAAAATGGTTCTCTTATCTTCACAATGGATAACTGCCGTGTGCAATCGGCACGGATGCGGAAAAATTTACCCGACTATCCCTGCAAAAGCGCCGGTCTTGTAGAATACGCCCGCTTTGCCGAAGGTATAGACGACCGCATACAGACAGAATGCATAGGCTGTCCTCCGGACGCCCACCCGGAAAGCTGGTTCTGTGCCTGGAAATTCAGACTCAAATGAAATCGACTCCCTCATATCTTTCGCTGCGGCAATGAACAAAACTCTTCCATGGATTTCTCCAAACAAAAAGACCTCCGGCAAAAGAGGTCTTTTATATTGTCCCGTTACTTTTCTGTCATACAGGAAAGCGTCAGCATGCTTAACTTATAAATTTCCACTGCTGACCGCCGACTTGCCTTTCTTATTCTCCCATCTCCGTAAGGACTTTAGCGCATCTTGCGCAGACGTGTTCATGTTTCGGATCGGCGTTTACATCAGGAGTGCGTTTCCAGCAGCGTTCACACTTTTCAAGAGTGCAGACGGCGATGGAAACTTTCACCGTTCCGTCTTCAGAAGCGAAGGCATTCTCAGGAGCGGCAGACAGATCGCCGGAAATCTTCGCCTGGGAAACGAGGCAGAAATCCGCCAGTTCTTTTTCCATGGCTTTCAGTGTTTCCAAATGTTCACCATCTGCGTAAATAGTAATTTCCGCGTCCAGCGGGTGGCCGATGACTTTCGCCTGGCGGGCTTCTTCCAGCGCTTTTGTCACAACGCTGCGGAGAGCCAGGCGCTTCTTCCACTTTTCTTCCAATGCTTTATCCAGGTATCTGTCGTTTTCCGCCGGAAAGGACACCATATGGACAGACCATTCTCTTTCTTCCCGATTCGGGAGTGCCTGCCATACTTCTTCGGCAGTAAAGCAAATAACGGGGGCTACCAGCCTTACGAGAGAGGTAAGGATTTCATACATGGCAGTCTGCGCGCTTCTTCTCAGGAGGGAATCATCTTTTTCTGTATAGAGACGGTCTTTCAGTATATCCAGGTAAATGGATGACAGGTCCACAGTACAGAAATTATGGACGGCATGGTACATGACATGGAATTCATAATCCTCATAGGCTTTAAGAACGGTACGCTTTACCTGTTCCAGACGAAGCAGCGCCCAGCGGTCCAATTCTTCCATATCCCCATAAGCCACGCTGTCGGTCTTCGGATCGAAATCATAAAGATTCCCCAGAAGGTAGCGGAACGTATTTCTGATCTTTCTGTATACATCGCTCATGGATTTCACAATCTTATCGGAAAGGCGGACGTCTCCCTGGTAATCGACGGAAGAAATCCACAAACGCATCACGTCAGCGCCGTACTTATCAATAATGTCCTGGGGCGCGACTACGTTTCCTACCGATTTGGACATCTTCCGTCCCTCTCCGTCCATGGTAAAACCATGGGTCAGAACAGCCTTATACGGCGCGCAGCCATTGACTGCCACACTGGTCAGAAGAGAGCTGTGGAACCAGCCGCGGTGCTGGTCGGAACCTTCCAGATACAAATCGCAGGGATACGCCGCGCCGGTATCTTTCCACACCGGATGAGGGGCTTTTAGAACACCGTTCCAGGTGGAGCCGGAATCAAACCATACGTCCATGATGTCTTTTTCCTGGTGGAAATGGCTGCCGCCGCAGTGGGGACATTTGAAATCCTTCGGCAAAAGTTCTTCCGCCGGATGTGCCCACCATGCGTCGGTACCCTCTTTTTCCACGATTTCTTTCACGCTTTCAATCGTTTCGGGCGTGATCACATAATTGCCGCAGCCGTCGCAGTAGAAAGCAGGAATCGGAACACCCCAGGAGCGCTGGCGGGAAATACACCAGTCCTGGCGGTCACGAATCATATTATACAGGCGGTCATGTCCCCAGGAAGGAATGAACCGTGTCTCGTCGACCGCTTTCAATGCATCTTCGCGGAAATCATTGATGGAAGCAAACCACTGCTCTGTCGCACGGTAAATGACGGGATTCTTGCAGCGCCAGCAATGGGCATACTGGTGGTGAAGGGACTTTTTGCCGAGAAGCATGCCTTCGTGGGCAAGCGCGGAAATACTCGGCCCTTCCGCTTCCCATACAGTCTTCCCTTCCAGAAAGGATCCGGCTTCTGCCGTCATACGGCCTTTATTATCCACAGGACAGATGACTTCCTGCTTCAGTTTTCCTTCATTTTCATATTTCTTATATACTTCAAAGTCATCCACGCCGTGGCCCGGGGCAGTATGTACACAGCCTGTACCGGCATCCAGCGTGACATGGTTGCCTTCAAGGACATACACCGTACGATTGTAGGATGCCCAGGGATGCATAAATTCGGCCAACTCCCATTCGGCGCCTGTCATTTCGCGGCCGGTAAACTCGTAATTTTCAATCTTGCAGTCCGCCAAAGCTGCCGGTGCCAGCTCCTTATTCATCAGGTAGTACTCGTCGGCATCCAGATTATGCACCCATACATAGGTGAACTTCGGGTTGACGGAAATATACTGGTTGGCAGGAATGGTCCAAGGCGTGGTTGTCCAGATGACGGCAAAAAGCTTGGATTGATCTACGCCCTCCGGTCCGAGTCCTTTGATATTTTTCGCAGGGAACTTCACATAAATAGACGGGGACTTGCGGTCCTTATACTCAATTTCCGCTTCCGCCAGCGCCGTTTCACAGTGGGGACACCAGTAAACGGCTTTCTTTCCTTTATAGATGTATCCTTTTCTTGCCATTTCGCCAAAAACTTCTATTTCCTTGGCTTCCAGATGCGGATCAAAAGTAACGTAACGGTTATCAAAATCGCCGATAACGCCCATGCGGATAAAATCGGTTTTCTGGATTTCAATCCACTTTTTTGCGTATTCCAAACATTTGCGGCGCAGTTCAAGAACGGACATATTCGCCCGATCCTCTCCCGAATCTTTCAGTACGGCATATTCAATCGGAAGGCCGTGGGTATCCCAGCCGGGGACATAGTTTGCCATGTACCCCGCCATGTACTTGTAGCGGACAATAATATCCTTCAGTGTCTTATTCAGGGCATGGCCGATGTGGATCTTGCCGTTCGCATAAGGAGGTCCGTCATGGAGCACGAAGCGGGGGGCGCCTTCTTTCTTTCTTTTCTCTATTCTCTTGTTGTATAAATCCTTATCTTGCCAAAGTTCCACAAACTGCGGTTCCTTCTGCGGAAGATTTCCGCGCATGGGGAATTCTGTCTGCGGCAGGCGCAGCGTCTTGCTGTAATCCATTCCATTTCCTCCTGTATGGTGTAAATAAAAAAAATCCCGCCCAAAAAGGGGCGAGAATATTTCCCGTGGTACCACCCTAATGACCCAAAGGCCACTCGGCACAGTTAACGGTGTCCCGTCAGGGCATTTCCTCCCTGAAGCTCAGAAGTGATCCGTCCGCGCCGCCCGCCCCTTCTTTCACCGGCCGAAGGCTCTCTCTGCCGGGCGCTTACGCAAACCGTCTTCATCACAGCTCTTAGTATCTTTTGTATTGTACAGATAATCATGAATATAGTCAAGTCCGCCCGAACTATTTCCAAAAGAAAAAAGCAAAAGCTGCCTGCAAAAGAAAGAGGACGGGCACGCCGAATTGAAATACGGCATGGCGCGTCTTATGGTGAAAAAAACGCATAGCAAGAAACGCGCCTGCCGATCCGCCCGCAGCAGCGATAAGCAGGAGCGTCATTTCCCTTATCCGCCGCCGTCCATACACCGCTTTCCATTTGTCAAGGCCGTACAGGAAAAAGGCAGCGGCATTTACGGCAAGAAGTCCTCCAAAAAGCAATTCACCTGCTGACATAACTCTTCCTTCATAACCTCTCCGCCGCTTTGACTCCCATGAGGAACGCCTTATCGCGGCTTTCTTTTCCCCACGCCCGCTGTTCGTGAGATAAATCGTGAAGTGTATCGGCAGTAAAAAGGATCTGGGCAAATACCTTCCCCCTGTATGCCGCACATGCCGCCAAAGCGGCGCATTCCATGTCCACGACGCGGCAGCCTTCCGCTCGCCGCGCTTTTACCTTTTCTTTCGTTTCACGGAAAAATCCGTCCGTCGACCAAGTTACACAGCTTTCACAAGACACATGATTTCCCCGAAGCACTCCTTCTACGATATCCGCCGCCGATTCATCAAGTGTCACAAACCGTGACGGCGGAAGATAATGGTACTACGTACCCTCATCACGAAGCGCC
>OHRD01000826.1_pt1 | contig 12421 bp, 9 predicted proteins | sample 1578371 | NCBI WGS metagenome assembly OHRD01 (sample SAMEA3879505, study PRJEB24766) | human gut metagenome | biome: human-associated habitat; feature: feces | place: USA | collected 1985/1987
AGGCAGATCTGGAGGCAGCTGCCAGACGGGCACTGAAACTGGCAGGACTGCCGCCTATGCCGCCGGTTCGTTTTGCTAACTATATCGGAAATGGTGTAAAAGGGATCTACAGGGAACTTTGTCCGGATGCGACTCAGGAAAAACTGGAAGAAGCAGTGCGTTATCAGCTGGAGTGGTATCCGGAGCACTGTACGGAACAGACCTGTTTTTATCCTGGAATGTGGGAGACTCTGCAGTGGATGGCTGCCAAAGGAATCCGTCTGGTAATTGTGACCAATAAAGTGGAAACGACTGCAAAGAAGCTGGCAAACCATTTCTGCAGTGACCTTCCTTTTGAAGAAGTCTGGGGAAATGATCAGGATCGCCCCCTGAAACCGGATCCTATAGCCGGAAAACTGCTGTGTGAGACTCTGGGTGTTACCCCGGATCAGGTCATGCATGTAGGTGACGGCGAGACTGATATGCAGTTTGCAAAAAATGCCGGATTCGTGGGTGTCGGTGTGTCATGGGGATATAGAAGCACTGATGTTCTGTGGGAAAGCGGTGCAGATGTGATGATCGATGAGCCGTGGCAGTTATGTGAGCTGCTGGATAGATAATAGATTACATAAGGTAGATATAAAGGGTGAAAAGCATGAAACTAGGGCTTTTTGCCCTTTTTTATCAAAGATTCTGAAAAAATGATAATAAAGTGAAACTTTCCGCAAAACCTTAAGGTCTAATAGGTAAAAGAAAGCAGAGAGGAGGAATAATATGAGGGCATCAGACAAAGAGGCGCTGATTCATGAGTGTCTGGTACAGAATTATGAAAAATATTATCGCATGGCATACAGCTATGTGTTTCGGGAGCAGGATGCTATGGATATTGTACAGGAGGCGGCATATCGGGCGATTTTAAAAAGTGATCTTCTGAAACAGCCGGAATACGCAGATACCTGGATCTGCCGGATCGTGATCCATGAGGCACTGCGGTTCCTGAAGAAAAACAAACAGACAGCTTCGGTGGAGGAAGTGCCGGAACAGGGGCAGGAAGATCAGGTGGAAGATATTGATCTTCAGAGAGCCCTTGATAAACTGGATGAGCAGGAAAGAGCGATTGTAGTGCTTCGTTATTTTGAAGAAGAGAAGATCGAGACCATCGGACAGATCATGAATCTGAATGTGAGTACGGTAAAGAGCAAGCTGTACCGGGCAATGGATAAGTTAAAGAAATATATGGAAGCAGGAGGGGTGAATTATGGAAGACTGGAAAAAGGAGTATGACAATATTAAAGTGCCGGAAGAGATGAGAGAAAAACTGGAACAGTCTATTAACAGAGCAAAAAAAGAAAAGAAACGTATGAAAAAAATAACGTTATATAAAACATTTGGAAGCATGGCAGCAGTACAGAAAGCTATAGAACTTGGTATAGAAAGCATAGATGTTTATTTTGATTATATGGGCATAAGAGCGTGGGCGCTTGGTGAATGGAAAAGAAACAAGAAGGGAACCATAGCATATTATGACTATATGCAGTCTGTTAAAGACAAAATAGCAGTTAATTTTGTTAAGGTTAAAGGACATTCAGGTGTGGAAGGCAATGAAGAAGCAGACAGACTGGCTAAAAAGGCTGTTGGTATTCTTTAAAACGGATTTTGTTTTGTAAGAATAAAGTAAAGATCATGTAAGGTTGTGTGAAATTATCAGATAATGATTGACATACACTTTTAATATATGATACAATCCGTTCGTGTGAGTCAGTAAATATATAATCATTATATATGATTTCATACAAATATGACCACTTATACATTTGATGTATACAATATATATATATTACGTCTGGTATAAGTTAAGCCTAACGGACAGGCGGGTCGGTTGCCGGTGTGGTGAGGAGACCACGTTATTGATTGAGTCAGAAGCTCAAATTTTATAAGTTGATTACTTTATAATCTGTGCCAAGCACATCATCTTGTGAAACGGTCAATAAAGAGTGACGCATATTTGTATGTCATAGATACTAAGTTATAGATACTAAGTATGAGTATAATTATCTATGTATATATTCGCTGATTTCCTTAAATAATTGGTATTAATTCCAGATTTATGTATAGTTTATGTACATTACATAAAGGGGGTTAAACCAGATTAGAATTATGATCAGACTATAGAGATGGTTGTGTAAAATGCACGACTGTCTCTTTTTTGTTTTGCTGCTTAATGCGGATATTAAGCTTAATTTCTTTAAGTAATTTCTTTAAGTATATAGCAGTAGTTCACAGATTATAAAGAAAATATAATCATCCAGGGATAATGTATTCTGGACCTGGAAGCTATTATTATATATGGGAATGGAGATAAAAGAATGTTAGATGACCAGACAAGAGCTCCGATATACGAGGCATTGGAAAGATTAAGAAGACAGAGAGTTGTTCCGTTTGATGTTCCGGGACACAAGAGAGGAAGAGGAAATCCAGAGCTTGTTAATCTGCTGGGAGAAAAGTGCGTAGGAATAGATGTTAATTCCATGAAACCACTTGATAATCTGTGCCATCCTGTGTCTGTTATACGGGATGCAGAAGAACTGGCAGCTAAAGCCTTTGGTGCAGAGAATGCTTTTCTTATGGTAGGTGGTACGACATCAGCAGTCCAGGCGATGATACTTTCCAACTGTAAAAGGGGAGATAAGATAATACTTCCAAGAAACGTACATAAGAGTGCTATCAATGCGCTGGTGCTGTGTGGCGCGGTTCCTGTATATGTTAACCCTGAGGTTAATTCTGAACTTGGAATATCGTTAGGGATGAATCTGGATCCTGTGAAGAAAGCAATAGAGGATAACCCTGATGCAGTAGCTGTATTAGTAAATAATCCTACATATTATGGTATATGTTCAGATATATGTTCGATAGTAAGCTTTGCACATGAACATGGCATGAAGGTGCTTGCAGATGAAGCACACGGCACACATCTTTACTTCCAGCCAGATCTTCCGGCATCAGCTATGAAGGCTGGCGCTGATATGGCAGCGGTCTCTATGCATAAGTCAGGTGGTTCACTTACACAAAGTTCGATACTTCTTACAAATAAAGGAGTAAATGCAGACTATGTAAGGCAGATAATCAATCTAACACAGACAACAAGTGGATCATATCTTTTGCTTGCAAGTCTTGATATATCAAGAAGAAATCTGGCACTAAGAGGCAGGGAGTCGTTTACCAAGGTTATGGAAATGGCTGAATATGCAAGAAAAGAGATTAATGACATAGGCGGCTACTATGCATATGGTAAGGAGCTGGTTAATGGTACAAGTGTATATGATTATGATGTAACTAAGCTGTCTGTGCACACACTTGGTCTTGGACTTGCAGGAATAGAGGTATATGATCTTCTGCGTGATGAGTATGATATACAGATAGAGTTTGGCGATGTGAGTAACATACTTGCTTATATATCTATCGGAGACAGACTGCAGGATATAGAAAGACTTGTAGGAGCACTTGCAGATATAGCAAGAATCTATAAAAAAGATAAAACTGGTATGCTGAGTGGGGAATTCATAAGTCCGATTGTGGAGAAGTCCCCTCAGGAAGCCTTTTATGCTGATAAGGAATCACTTCCTATTAAGGATACAAAGGGAAGAATATCAGGCGAATTCGTCATGTGTTATCCACCAGGAATACCTATACTTGCACCAGGTGAAATGATAACAGAGGAGATTATAGAGTATATATTATATGTTAAAGAAAAAGGATGCTCTATGCAGGGTACAGAGGATCCTATGGTGAATAATCTCATGGTGCTTAAGAATACATTTTAATTATGGTATCCAAGGGATGTTTAAGACGTTATAGTAATACATTCCTACCCTAACAGCTTATTTATTAGCATAACAAGAAAATAGTGCGCTGAAAAGCAGCGTAAGAATGGAGGCTTATTATGGAAATGTGGTTTTCAGAGCTGCACACAACCAATGTCAAGCTGTCAATGAGGATAGAGAGGCAGCTGTGTTCAGTAGAAAGTGACTGCCAGAGAATAGATGTACTTGTATCAGATGAGTTTGGAAAGTTTTTAGCACTTGATGGAGAGATTCTGTTTTCTGAAAAGGATGAGTTTATATATGATGAGATGGTTACACATGTACCTATGGCTGTTCATCCAGCTGTTAAGAATGTTCTTATAATCGGTGGTGCAGATGGTGGCGTTGCAAAAGAACTTATTAACTATAAGACTATAGAAAGAATAGACGTAGTTGAGCCTGATGAAACTCTGGCGGAGGTATGCCGGGAGTATTTTCCAGAGCTTGCATGTGGGCTCGATGATGAAAGAGTTAATGTATATATACAGGATGGTCTGCGTTTCTTAAGAAGCAAGACAGATGAATACGATCTTATAATCAATGATGCCACAGACCCTTTCGGATATACTGAAGGACTGTTTACAAAAGAGTTTTATGGAAGCTGCTATAAGGCGCTTAAAGAAGATGGAATCATGGTATACCAGCATGGAAGTCCATTTTATTCAGAGGACAAAGAAGAGTGTGTGAAAATGCATAGAAAGGCATATCAGGCGTTTCCAGTAAGCCGTGTATACCAGGCACATATACCGACATGTTCATCAGGTTACTGGCTCTTTGGCTTTGCATCAAAGAAATATCATCCGTTAGTTGATTTTAAGCCGGATGAATGGAAGAAATTAGGAATAAAGACGAGATATTATACAACTAATTTACATAGAGGAGCCTTTATGCTTCCTAAATATGTTGAGGATATGCTTGAGGAAGAGGAACGTTAATTACATCATTAAATAAATAATTAAACAGGTGTTAAAGGTAAACCTGGATAGAATATCAGGAGGATAAGGATTATGAGCAGATTATTAATAATAGGATGTGGCGGTGTAGCTGGTGTGGCTATACATAAGTGCTGTCAGAACAGTGACGTATTTACAGAAATATGTATAGCAAGCAGAACTAAAAGTAAATGTGATGCACTTAAGGAAAAGCTTTCAGGTAAAACAAGTACTGTTATAACAACAGCACAGGTTGATGCAGATAACGTGGATGAGCTTGTGTCTCTTATAGAGAACTATAAGCCTGAAGCAGTTCTTAATCTTGCACTTCCATATCAGGATCTTACTATTATGGATGCATGTCTGAAAACTGGTGTGAATTATATAGATACAGCGAATTATGAGGCAGAGGATACAGAGGATAAAGAGTGGAGAGCTATATATGAAAAAAGATGTAAGGAAGAAGGCTTCTCAGCTTATTTTGATTATTCATGGCAGTGGAATTACAGGAAAAAGTTTGAAGATGCAGGCATAATGGCACTTCTTGGAACAGGCTTTGACCCAGGTGTTACAAGTGTATTCAGTGCATATGCACTTAAGCATTACTTTGATGAAATAGAAACTATAGATATACTGGACTGCAATGGTGGCGATCATGGATATCCATTTGCAACTAACTTTAATCCAGAGATAAACTTAAGAGAAGTATCAGCACCAGGCTCATATTGGGAAGATGGACACTGGGTAGAGGTGCCAGCTATGTCTATTAAGAGGGAATATGATTTTCCAGAGGTTGGTATGAAGGATATGTATCTTCTTCACCACGAAGAGATAGAATCTCTTGCTAAGAACATACCAGGTGTTAAAAGAATAAGATTCTTTATGACATTTGGGCAAAGCTATCTTACACATATGAAATGCCTTGAAAATGTAGGTATGTTAAGAACTGATCCAGTAAAGGTAGGAAATGTTGAAGTTGTACCTATACAGCTTTTAAAGGAGTTGCTTCCAGATCCTGCAAGTCTTGGTGAGAGAACAGTTGGAAAGACTAATATTGGATGTATATTTACAGGTAAAAAGGATGGAAAGGAAAAGAAAATATACATATATAATGTATGTGACCATCAGGAATGTTATAAAGAAGTAGAATCACAGGCTATATCATATACAACAGGTGTTCCTGCTATGATAGGTGCTATGATGGTTGTAACTGGAAAGTGGAATAAGCCTGGAGTGTATAATGTTGAGGAGTTTGATCCAGATCCATATATGGAAGCTCTTAACAAGTGGGGACTTCCATGGGTTGTTGAGGAGAACCCGGTATTAGTTAAGTAGTTTAAAATACGAGAAACTTAAAAGATAAGAAACTTAAAATATAAGCAGCTTATAATGTGAGCAGCTTAAAAATGAGTAGATAAAAATATGAATTCCAGGAGAAATGAATTGGATACAGTAGTATTTAAAGATATAAAAACACCATCATATGTTATAGATGAAAACAAACTTATTCACAATCTAAAGATTCTTAAGGGAGTGGAAAAAGAAACTGGTTGTCATATACTTCTTGCACAGAAAGCGTTTTCAGCTTATGCCATGTATCCGCTTATAGGTCAGTATATAAGCGGGACAACGGCAAGCGGATTGTACGAAGCAAGGCTTGGAAAAGAAGAGATGAATAAAGAGAATCATGTTTTTGCACCAGCATATAAGCAGGAGGACATGGATGAACTTGTTAAGATATGCGACCATATTATATTTAACTCAGTAAACCAGCTTAGAAAGTATAAGAAACAGTGTCTAAAAGCAGGAGTAAGTATAGGATTAAGAATCAACCCGGAAGTATCAACGCAGGGTGAGCATGCTATATATGATCCATGTTCAGAAGGTTCAAGGCTTGGAGTTACACTTAAGGCACTTAACAAAGGCATAGATGAGGATGAGCAGCTTCTTGAAGGTGTTGATGGATTGCATTTTCATACGCTGTGTGAACAGAATTCAGATGATCTTAAGACAACACTTGATGCAGTAGAAGAAAAATTCGGGAAATATATGCATAACTGCAGGTGGATTAATATGGGTGGAGGACATCATATAACAAGAGAAGATTATGATGTCAGGCTGCTTATTGACTGTGTGAGACATGTGCAGGATACATATCATGTAAAAGTGTATCTTGAGCCAGGAGAGGCAGTTGCACTCAACGCAGGATATCTTGTAACAGAGGTGCTTGATAAGGTGGATAATGGCATAGAAACTCTTATTTTAGATGCCTCAGCAGCATGTCATATGCCTGATGTGCTTGAGATGCCATACACACCGCCTTTATATGGAGCACAGATAGTGGCAGATATATTAAAGACACAAGAGGCACATAAGGATGCACATTTTGTATACAGACTTTCTTCATATACATGCCTTGCGGGTGATATTATAGGTGATTATGAGTTCGACCATGAGATAAATGTGGGCGACAGACTTATATTTATGGATATGGCTATATATTCAATGGTGAAAAATAATACATTTAATGGAATGCCGCTTCCATCTATATCTGTGCTAAAAGATGGAAAACTAAGTCTGATTAAAAGCTTTGGATATGAAGACTTTAAGTGCAGGCTTTAATATAGCAGATATGGCATACATGCCAGCTGTGGGTTATATAAGATTATAAGGAATAAAACAGATGAGTATTATAAATTCAACTCCGTCACATGATGGATTTTACATGCCGGCTGAATATGAAAAGCATGATGGCACTATTATGATATGGCCGGTAAGACCAGGTTCATGGCCTGGTGAGGCAGCAGCGGCAAAAAGAGTGTTTAAGGAAATAGCCGGGCATATCGCCCAGTCTGAGGATATGTATATGCTTACAGACAGTGAGCATATGACAGAAGCAGAGCAGATGTTAGACGATAAAGTCAGGGTTGTTAACATAGAGACAGATGATGCGTGGGCAAGAGATATGTGCCCGACATTCGTAAAGAATGCATCAGGAGATATACGTGGAATAAGCTGGAAGTTCAACGCATGGGGTGGAGAATATGATGGCTTGTATATGGACTGGGAAAAGGATGATATGGCAGCAGGTCTGTTTTGCGACATGATGGGGATAGACTATTATGATGCAGCTCCTTTTGTGCTTGAAGGTGGTTCTATACATAGCGACGGTGAGGGCACTGTTATAGTGACTGAAAGCTGTCTTTTAAGTAAGGGCAGAAACCCACAGCTTAGTAAAGCTATGATAGAGGATAAGCTTAAGGAATATCTTGGGGCAAAGAAGGTTATATGGCTGCCATATGGAATATATAATGATGAAACCAATGAGCATGTTGATAATGTATGTGCGTTTACATCGCCTGCTAATGTCGTGCTTGCATGGACAGATGATGTGAATGATCCACAGTATGATATGTCATCAGCCGACCTTAAAGTGCTTGAAGCTGAAACAGATGCACTTGGTAGAAAGATAAAGGTGCATAAGTTATATATACCAGATGAGCCTGTGTGCATAAAAGAAGAGGATCTTAAGGGTTATGTGTTTGCAGAAGGTGAAGATAACAGGGAGCTTGGAGAAAGATTAGCAGCAAGCTATGCGAATTTCTATATATCTAATGCGAAAGTACTTGTTCCACAGTTTGGTGATAAGAAGGATAAGGCTGCGATAGAACTGTTATCAAAGCTTATACCTGACAGAAAAGTAACCGGTATATATGCCAGGGACATAATAGTTGGAGGCGGCAATATACATTGCATAACGCAGCAGATTCCAGCAGGCATAAAGAAAAACATATAAAATGTGCATAAAGAAGAATAAAAAACCATGTAGAAATGGAGATTGATAATATGAGCAGAATAACTGGAGTTGCTGCTATACAGATGAAGTGTGGCAGAGATGTTTTGGAAAATATAAAAACAGCAGACAGACTTGTAAGGGATGCAGTTAAAAAGGGCGCAGATATAATACTTCTTCCAGAGCTTTTTGAGAGGCAGTACTTTTGTCAGGAAAGAAGATATGAATACTATGAATATGCAAAAAGTGTGGACGAGGATGCAGCTGTAGTGCATTTTACAGAGGTTGCCAGAGAATTAGGCGTAGTTATAATAGTCAGCTTTTATGAAAAAGATGTAAACCAGCTGTATAATACAGCTGCCGTTATAGATGCTGATGGAACAAGGCTTGGTATATATAGAAAGACACATATTCCTGATGATCATTACTATCAGGAAAAATTCTACTTTGTTCCAGGCAATACAGGCTTTAAGGTGTTTAACACAAGATTCGGCTGCATAGGTGTTGGTATATGCTGGGATCAATGGTTTCCAGAGACAGCAAGGGCTATGGCAGTAGAAGGTGCAGAGGTGCTTTTTTATCCAACCGCTATAGGAAGTGAGCCGATACTTGACTGTGACAGCATGATGCACTGGAGAAGGTGTATGCAGGGACATGCAGCATGCAATCTTGTTCCTGTTGTTGCAGCTAACAGGATTGGTGTTGAGACAGTTAAGCCATGTGAAGAGAACGGTGGACAATCAAGTTCACTTAAATTCTATGGTTCTTCCTTTATCACTGACAACACAGGTGATATAATATATCAAGCGGGCAGGGATGAAGAAGAAGTTATCGTCCATAAGTTCGATCTTGATAAGCTGGCATATGACAGACTTTCATGGGGATTATTCAGGGATAGAAGACCAGAAGTCTATAATAAAGCTATAAGTAAAGAACTTATTCAGCCTTAGATATATAGAAACGAGGATGATTATGAAAAAACTGGTTATTGGCATGCTTGCACATGTAGATGCTGGGAAAACTACACTTTCTGAAAGTATATTATACACTTCTGGAGCCATAAGGAAGCTTGGAAGAGTAGATAATAAAGATGCATTTCTTGATAATAATGACTATGAGCGTCAGAGAGGAATAACTATATTTTCAAAGCAGGCATGCTTTAGTTATAAGGACCTTGATGTTACATTGCTTGACACCCCTGGCCACGTTGACTTTTCGGCAGAGATGGAACGTACGTTATGGGTGCTTGATTATGCGGTGCTTGTTATCAATGGAATGGATGGGGTACAGGGACATACAGACACATTGTGGGGATTGTTAAAAAGACTGCATGTGCCTGTTTTTATATTTGTTAACAAGATGGACCAGCAGGGAACTGATAAATATAGACTTCTTGAACAGCTTAAGAATAAGCTGTCATCAGGCTGCATAGATTTTACCGGATATATGAAGGGCGTTAAACCTGACTATGAGGATATAGCAACATGTAGTGAAGGGGCGCTTGAAGAATATCTTAAATATTCAGAGGTATCAGATGAAAGCATAAGCAGGATGTTAGATGAAAGAGAGATATTTCCTGTTATATTTGGTTCGGCATTAAGGCTTGATGGAGTTGATGAGCTGCTTGGTGTGATGGACAGATTCTGCAGCAGCAGGGAATATGGTGAGGATTTTTCAGCCAGAGTTTATAAGATATCAAGAGATGAAAGAGGAGAAAGACTTACACATATTAAAGTAACAGGTGGCTGCATAAAGAGCAAGGATATTATAAATGATGAGAAGGTCAATCAGATAAGAGTATATAGTGCAGATAAATATACAGCTGTTCAGGAAGCTGTAGCAGGAAACATATGCGCACTTACAGGACTGTCAGACACGTACGCAGGACAGGCTATAGGAGATGAGAAGGAAGATAATTCGCCAGTTCTTACTCCGGTGCTTAACTATAAGATAAACCTTCCAGCAGGCGTTGATCCTATGCAGATGCTTCCAAAGCTCAGGGCTATAGAGGAAGAAGAGCCACAGCTGCATATAGAATGGGATGAGAATTTTAAAGAAATACATGTACAGGTTATGGGACCTGTTATGATAGAAGTGCTTCAGAATATAATTAAGGAAAGGTTTGGTATAGATGTAACTTTTGGAGAGGGCAGTATTGTGTATAAAGAAACAATTGCCAATAAAGTTGAAGGAATCGGACATTTTGAGCCTTTAAGACATTATGCGGAGGTGCATCTTCTTCTGGAACCGGGAGAGAGAGGAAGCGGACTGCAGTTTTTCACAGCGGCAAATGAAGATCAGCTGGATCGGAACTGGCAGCGGCTGATCCTGACACATTTGGAGGAAAAAGAGCATCTGGGAGTCCTTACCGGATCACCCATCACCGATATGCAGATCACACTTCTCACCGGGCGGGCACATCAGAAGCATACAGAAGGTGGAGACTTCCGTCAGGCGACATACCGTGCAGTAAGACAGGGGCTTCGTATGGCACAGAGTGTTTTATTAGAGCCATATTATAAGTTCCGGCTGGAAGTTCCACAGCAGATGATCGGAAGAGCTATGACAGATATTGAAAAGATGCAAGGTACGTTTGATACACCAGATACTGTAGGAGAGATGTCAGTGCTTCAAGGAATAGCACCAGTTTCTACGATGCAAGGATACCAAAAAGAAGTATTAGCATATTCCAAAGGTATGGGAAGATTATTTACAACTTTAAATGGATATGATATCTGCCATAATGAAGAAGAAATCATAGAAGCCAGTGGATATGATCCAGATAGAGATCTTGAAAATCCATGTGGATCTGTTTTCTGTTCCCATGGAGCCGGGTATAATGTCGCATGGAATGAGGTACCAGAACATATGCATTTAGAGAGCGTTCTTGCGAAAGAAATCGAGGAAGAGGAATTTGATGAACTGACACAGCGAAGGGCTTATATTGAAGAAGAATCAATTGATACAGAGGAAATCGATCGGATTCTTGAACAAACATTTTATGCAAACCAGCATAATAAAAGTAAATGGAAGAAGAAGAAAACAGCAAGGCTTGTACAGGATTATCATACATCTGCAGAAAAATCATCGGTAAAAAGAGATATGTCCAAGAAATACCTGCTGGTTGATGGATATAATATCATTTACGCATGGGATGATCTGAAGGAATTATTAGATACGAATGTAGATGCAGCCAGAGGAAAATTACTTGATGAGATGAGTAATTATCAGGGAATGAAGGGCATGGAGCTGATCGTTGTGTTTGATGCATATCGTGTGAAAGGACATGAAACAGAGATCACAGATTACATGAATATTCATGTAGTCTACACAAAAGAAGCAGAAACAGCAGATCAGTATATTGAAAAATTTGCTCATACCCATGGACGAAAATACGATGTAACAGTTGCAACATCCGATGGATTGGAACAGATCATTATCCGCGGACAAGGCTGCCGTCTGCTTTCTGCAAGAGAATTAAAGAGAGACTATGAAGAAGCAAAAGCACAGATCAGAACAGAATATCTGGAGAATCAGAAAAATGAGAAAACTTATATGATGGATGGAATATCCTTGGAGAAAGAACAGCCAGAGAAGGAAAACTGATCATACAAAAATGGAGGCGGTAACATGGGGAAGATTTATCTGGAAGGTGCAGATAATACGAGAGACCTTGGCGGATTAAAAACGACAGAAGGTGCAGTGATCAAAGATAAACAGCTGATCCGCAGCAACCGTTTATCAAGGATTACGCAGAAAGATAAGATTTTACTGGAAACAGAATATCATTTACAGAAAATTCTGGATTTAAGAACACCAATGGAAGTAGAACAAGAGCCAGATCTGGAAGTGGCGGG
>OHRD01000827.1_pt1 | contig 12414 bp, 10 predicted proteins | sample 1578371 | NCBI WGS metagenome assembly OHRD01 (sample SAMEA3879505, study PRJEB24766) | human gut metagenome | biome: human-associated habitat; feature: feces | place: USA | collected 1985/1987
TGGATATTGGATTCGGAACAGGCACATTAACGACAAAACTATACGAGCGAGGCTGTTCCATTTATGGGCAGGACTTTTCATCAAGAATGATTGCGTTGGCGTCTGAGAAAATGCCAAATGCGCATTTATATCAGGGGGACTTTTCAAAAGGGCTTGTCGAACCATTGCGTAACTTTCGTTATGATTATATTGTTGCGACATACTCTCTACATCATTTGACGGATGCGCAAAAGAACGACTTTCTGTTAGACTTGCGTAACTACTTAAAAGAATCCGGTAAAATTATTATCGGCGATGTTGCCTTTGAAACACGAAAGGACTTAGAACAGTGTAAATTGAAGGCAGGAGACACATGGGATAATGATGAAATCTACTTTGTCGTTGAGGAACTGAGAAAAGATTTTCCAGACCTTTCATTTGCACAAATGTCCGATTGCGCAGGCGTCCTGATTTTGGACTGACAACTTCAAGTTTGCCGGTTATCTTCAACAGGGCGTTTGAATAAAGCAGAAAACGGGATTTGATGGAGGTGCTTGGCGTGGAGATATCCGAATTTTCAAAAACCTATCAGGTGCGGAGGCTGGGCCGGGATGACGTGGACGCCATCTATGAGCTGTGCCGCGAAAACCAGATTTTTTACCGGTATCATGAGCCCTTTGTGACAAAAGAGAGCATATTGGACGACATGGAGGCCCTGCCGCCGGGAAAAAGCCGCAAGGACAAATATTACGTCGGCTTTTTTGACGGCGGGTCCCTGGCGGCCATTATGGACCTGATCCTGGGCTATCCCGAAAAAAGCATCGCCTTCATCGGCCTGTTCATGACCGACGTGCGGTACCAGCACCGGGGCGTGGGTTCACAGATCATCAGCGGGCTTGCGGCGTATCTTTCCGCCTGCGGCTGCGAAAAAATACGTCTGGGGGTGGACAAGGGCAATCCCCAGAGCCATGCTTTCTGGACGAAAAATCGTTTCCAGACCATAGGCGAGGCCCGGTACATTGTCATGGAGCGGGAGATATGACGCACAGGCGGGAGAGTCGGAAACAGGATGAGAAAAGATGCTGCTGAAAATCACAGACGGTCAGGCGCTGGACGAGAGAAAGCTGATGGATGTCTACGCCGAAAGCAACCTGGAAAACACGGACTTTTTCTGCCCGGAGGAGCCGGACAAGGAGGCAGCCGTCCGCATGGTGGAGTCCGGATTTCTGGACTTTCTGAAAAACGAGTTCTTCAAGGAGCCGGAGGCCATTTGCTGGGTCCTTGATGAGGACGGCGTGTGGGTCAGCGCCCTGAGGATCTGTAGGATTCCGGAGGGGCCGTATTACCTGGAGGCCCTGGAGACGCGCCCGGACCGGAGACGGCAGGGATACGGCGTCCGGCTCCTTTCGGAGGTCCTGGACGCAATGAAAGCGGAGGGACCGTTCCGGCTCTGCGACTGCGTGGGAAAAAAGAACGCCGCGTCCCTGAAGGCCCACGAAAAATGCGGCTTCCGGATCGTGTCGGAAAAGGGCTGCGATTACCTGCATCAGGAGGCGGATGACCGGGATTTCGGGCTGGAATACCGCTATGAAAGGCCGTGACGGCTTTGAACAACAAAAGCACCAGGCAGGGGCAGGCCCTGTCCGGTGCTTTTGTTATGCAATCAGCTGTGCATGGGGCAGCCGTGGGAGGTGGGGCCCCGGCGCTGGGCCCGGACCTGGATCATCTCACCGGCGATGCTGACGGCGATCTCCTCCGGCGTCACCGCCAGGATAGGGGTGCCGATGGGGGTGTGCACCAGGTCGATGGACTCCTCGGGGATGCCCGCCTCCAGCAGCCGCTGGTTCACCGACGCCGTTTTCCGCCGGGAGCCGATGACCCCCACATAGGCAAAGTCCCCCCGAAGGGTCTGCTCCTCCACCTGGAAATCCCGGACATGGCCGCTGGTCATGATGACCACAAAGTCCTCGTCGGTGATGGTCAGATAGTCGCTGATGCGGGTGAAGTCCCCGCAGATCACCTGCTCCGCCGTGGGGAACAGCCGGGTGTTGGCCAGCTCCGGCCGGTCGTCGAACACCACCGGGCGGAAGCCGATGGTGTTCAGCAGGGGGCACAGGGCCTGGGAGATATGCCCCGCGCCGAACAGCAGGGCCCGCTGGCCGATGGGCAGGGGCAGGGAGATATACCCCGCCGCCATGGAGAAGCCCGGGGTCCGCAGGGCCTGGGCGGTATCCTCCGGCAGACTGCCGGAAACCACGCTCTCCCGGTCCAGCAGCGCCGGGGCGGAGCCGTCCTCCGCCAGCACCAGCCAGCCGGCGGTGTGGCGGTTCAGTAGGGCCAGGGCCCGGCTGGCGGTCTCGCTCCAAGTGGGGTCCTCCGCCGGGATGAACTGGAAATGGGCGGTGACATCGCCGCCGCAGACCATGCCGATGTCCCGCTCCGGGGCCTGGTACAGGGGGAACTCCCGGATGCAGGAGCGGCGCTGGGCCAGCAGCTGCTGGCTCAGCTGGATGCTGCGGCCCTCCACCGCGCCGCCGCCGATGGTGCCCACCAGGCGGCCCTCCGCCCCCACCAGCATCTGTGCCCCGGCCTTCCGGGGGGCGCTGCCCCGGTCGGCGATGAGGGTCACCAGCACCGTGTCCCGGTGCTTTTCCACCTCGTAAAACAGCTGGGAGAAAATCTGCTCCATGGGGTCAGCTCTCCTTCCAGGCCCGGGTCTCCTCCAGCAGCCACTGACGCCAGGCATCCACGCCCAGGCCGGACTTGGCGGAGATGGGGAAAATCTTCAGATTGGGGTTGCGGCGGTGGGCGTACTCCACCACCTTGTCCATGTCGAAGTCGAAATAGGGCAGCACGTCGATCTTGTTGATGATCAGAGCGTCGCACACCGTGAAGATCAGGGGGTATTTCAGGGGCTTGTCGTGGCCCTCCGGCACGGAGAGGATCATGGCGTTCTTCACAGCACCGGTGTCGAACTCCGCCGGGCACACCAGATTGCCCACATTCTCCAGCACCACCAGGTCCAGGTCCTCCGTCCCCAGCTCCTGCAGGCCCTGCTCCGTCATGCCCGCGTCCAGGTGGCACATGCCGCCGGTGTGCAGCTGGATGGAGCGGACCCCTGCGCCCGCCATGGCGGCGGCGTCCACGTCGGAGTCGATGTCGGCCTCCATAACGCCGATGCGCAGCTGATCCTTCAGTCCCTCCACGGTGCGCAGCAGGGTGGTGGTCTTGCCGCTGCCGGGGGAGGACATCAGATTCAGCAGAAAGGTCCCCTGGCCCTTCAGCTGTTGGCGGACCCGGTCCGCCTCCCGGTCATTATCGGCGAAAACGCTTTCCTTTACCTGGATGATCTTGTATTGGTCCATAAGAGCACCTCATTTCTGTGGATTTTTCAGCAGTATAGCATATTCATCATGAATATGCAAATGTTCCGACAGAAAATGTGGAAATTTACCAAAAAAGGTTTGCCTTACCCACCGGTTTGGGGGTATAATGGAGGGACACGAAGGAGGCAGATAGCATGATCTCGACAAAAGGGCGGTATTCCATCCGGATCCTTTTGGACCTGGCGGAGCATCGCAACGGCGGTTACATCCCCATGAAGGAGGTCGCTGCAAGGCAGGACATCTCGCTGAAATATATTGAGAAGCTGATGCCCGCCCTGAAGGCTGCCGGTTTCATTGAGAGCGTTCACGGCATCGGGGGTGGGTATCGCCTGGCCCGGGAGCCGGAGACGTACACCCTGTGGGACATTCTGCTGCGGTCCGAGGGCGATCTGGCCCCGGTGAGCTGCCTGAAGGACGGGGCCGGCGCCTGTGCCCGGGCGGCCGACTGCCGGATGCTGCCGGTGTGGGAGGGGTATTACCGGGTGACCCGGGAATACTTCTCCGGCGTGACCCTGGCAGACCTGATGTCCCTGCCCCAGGGGGGACAACTACGTCATCTGAACCTGCACCGCCCGGCCCGGGACTGCCCATCCCCGGCCGGGCGGCGCAGTTTTCCCGGTTCCGACAAAAAAAGCGGTTGCAAAACCGCCGGGAGTCTGCTATAATTAGAAGGTAGCAGTCCGCAGGGTTAGTACATCGGTAGTACATCGGCTTCCCAAGCCGAGGAGGCGGGTTCGATTCCCGTACCCTGCTCCAAAAAGAAAGACACCCCTACGGGTGTCTTTCTTTTTGGAGCAGCACTTTTGCTCCGCAAAAGTGCTCGCCTGCGGGCGGGCGATTTAACATGCAAGGGAAACCCGGCTAAGGTTTCCCTTGCATACATTCCTTTCCTTGCGATATACAGGAGTGCGCATGGGCAGCAAAACCTGTGGGCAATCACAAAAAGAAATCACCATCCCTCAGGATGGTGATTTCTTTTTGTGACATTGGTTTTGCCGCTCCCGGATCAGTAGTATATCCGGCGGCTGCCGGAGACGGTCTCCCGGGTGCAGTAGTCGATCCAGGCCACGGCGGCGAAAAGGTCCCGGTCCCGGATGTGGCGGCACAGGCGGACGCTGGTCTCATAGAGCATGGAAACGCCGTTGAGGGCGCAAAACCGCTCCCACAGCACCAGCACAGAGGAATAGAAGGACCGGAAGATCAGGGGCAGCAGGGTGTTGCCCGACTGCATGGCCAGCTCATGCTGGAAGGCAAAGGCCGCCTCCGCCGCATGGCGGTTGTCCCCGGCCTCCCGGATGGCCTCCGCCGCCCGGAACAGGGCGGCGATGTCCTCCTCCGAGGCGCAGGCGATGATCCCCGCCGCCGCCAGCTTGTCCAGGGCGTCCCGGATCTCCAGAATGGAGCGGATCTCCTCGTTGCGCAGGCGGCCCCGGTTATAGGTCATGATGGATTTCAGGGTGTCCAGGGTCCCGGCCCGGCGATAGTCCGTGACGAAGGTGCCCACCCGGGGCCGGACCTCTAAAAATCCCCGGCGCTCCAGCTCCGCCACGCCGCTGTTGACCACCGCCCGGCTGACGCCCATGGACAGGGCCAGCTGGCGCTCCGGCGGCAGCTGCTGCCCCACCGGCAGCTCCCCGGAGAGGATCATGGCCTCGATGTGGGTGATGAACAGGTCCTTCAGCGATGGGGACACCAGCTTTTCAAACTCCATACGCGCTTCCTCCTCTGGCTGTGGTATGGCCACATACCACAGCCGATTTCGGTTCCATTATACCCGCTTTTTTCGGCTTTTTCAACACTTTCTTCCGTGTGACAGTTGACTTTTTAAGGAAACCTGTGCTATATTGGCGGCATAGCCGATGGTCCGGGCTTCTCTGGCTGGACCAGGCGGCTGAGCTTAGGAGACAGAAAATTTTTAAGGAGGAATGGACATGTTATTCCAAATCTACGGCGAAACCGCCCTGTACCAGCTGCTGGGCTTTGTGCTGGTGTTTACCGGGCTGGTGCTGGCCAACGAGTTCGCCCGCCGCACCAAAACCGGCGGCATCATCTGCTTTCTGGTGCTGCCCGCTGCGCTGACGGTGTATTTCATCGCCATCGCCATCGGCGCACGGGCCGGCGCGGAATGGGCCTTGAACAACCAGACCTACACCAATATGAACAGCTGGTTCCACTATGCCAAGCTCTATGCCGCCACCGCCGGGTGCATCGGCTTCATGATGCTCAAGTACAAGTGGAGCATCGGCAAGACCGAATGGTTCAAGGTGTTCCCCTTTGCCATCGTGGCCATCAACATTCTCATCGCCGTGGCCAGCGACTTCGAGTCCGGTATCCGGGGCGCCATGGCCCTGAAGGAGTTCGGCGACCGCTGGTGGCTGTCCTCCGAAAACGTGTGGCTGTACGGCGGCTGGTGGAACTGGGTCAACGGCATTGCCGGTATCGTCAACATCTTCTGCATGACCGCCTGGTGGGGCATTTACTCCTCCAAGGATCAGAAGGACATGCTGTGGCCCGACATGACCTGGTGCTATATCCTGGCCTATGACCTGTGGAACTTCGAGTATACCTACAACTGCCTGCCCACCCACTCCTGGTACTGCGGCCTGGCCCTGCTGCTGGCCCCCACCTTTGCCAACCACTTCTGGAACAAGGGCGGCTGGATCCAGAACCGGGCCAACACCCTGGCCCTGTGGTGCATGTTTGCCCAGGTGTTCCCCCTGTTCCAGGACAACAGCGTGTTCTCCACCATCACCTCCGTCTATGCCAACGGCTTTATGAACCCCGCCGTCCGGCCCACCGCCGCCAATCCCACCGCCCAAGGCGTGGTCTCCATTGTGGCACTGGTGGTGAACGTGGTGATCCTGGCCAGCATCATCAAGCGGGCCAAGGCACAGAAGAAGAACCCCTACAAGCAGGAGATCTTCACCGACCAGAGAGACTTCCGGGAGGCCATGGAGAGAGCCTGAAGATGAATCCGGCTGTTGGGACCCTCTTTCAGCCGAAGATTTATACGAGAAAAGCACGGCTTGCGCCGTGCTTTTCTTGATACTGTCAAAAATGGGCTTCGCCCATTTTTGACAAAAGGCTTGCAGTCTGCGAGGCTTTTTTGCCCCGCCCTGCGGAGGGACGGCGGTAGGGTCAGCGGATGGCGGTGACGGTGTAGCCCTTGTCCTCCACGGTGCGGCGAAGGGTGTCGTCCTCCACCGGGGCAGTGAGGGTCACCACGGCGGTGCCGCTTTCGTGGCTGACCTGAGCGGCCTGCACCTGGGGCATGGCCTCCAGGGCGGTGCGGACGGTGGCCTCGCAGTGGGGGCACATCATGCCCTTGATCTCCAGTGTCTTTTCCATAGTTTGTTCCTCCTTGATGTCGTTTAGGTGATTGGTTCGTTTATGATCGTGCCGGTTATCCCGGAGCTTGAACAGATTCAGCCGCAGGGCGTTGGACACCACGCAGAAGCTGGAAAGGCTCATGGCCGCGGCGCCGAACATGGGGTTCAGGGTCAGCCCCAGAGGGATGAACACCCCGGCGGCCAGAGGAATGCCGATGGCGTTGTAGAAAAACGCCCAGAACAGGTTCTCGTGGATGTTCCGCAAGGTGGCCCGGCTGAGCCGAATGGCGGCGGGCACGTCCAGCAGACTGCTGTTCATCAGTACCACGTCCGCCGCGTCGATGGCCACGTCGGCTCCCGCGCCGATGGCGATGCCGGTGTCGGCCCGGGTCAGGGCCGGGGCGTCGTTGATGCCGTCGCCTACCATGGCCACCTTGCCCCGCTGCATCAGCCGGCGGATGGCGGCCTCCTTGCCCTCCGGCAGCACCCCGGCGATGACCTGATCCACCCCCGCCTGGGCCCCGATGGCCTGAGCGGTGCGCTGGTTGTCGCCGGTGAGCATCACCACATGGATGCCCATATTCCGCAGCTCCCGGACCGCCCGGGGGCTGTCCTCCTTGATGACGTCCGCCACGGCGATGACGCCCAGAAGCCGGTCCTCCGCCCCGAAGAACAGGGGCGTTTTCCCCTGCCGGGACAGCTCCTCGGTTCTGGCCTGCAAATTCTGAGATACGGCGGCGCGCTTCTCTGTAAAGGCGGCGCTGCCGCCCCACAGGGTCCGGCCCTCCAGCACAGCCGTCAGGCCGTTGCCGGGCAGGGCCTGAAAGTCCGACACCTCCGGAGCCGTAAGCCCCGCCGCCCGGTCCAGCACAGCCCGGGCCAGGGGGTGCTCACTTTTCTGCTCCAGGGCCAGGGCATGGGTCAGCAGCTCCTGCTCCGTGACGCCCTCCGCCGGGAGGATGTCCGTCACCCGGGGCTGGCCGCTGGTGATGGTGCCGGTTTTGTCCAGGGCCACGATCTGCACCCGGCCCGTCTCCTCCAGGGAGGCGGCGGTTTTGAACAGGATGCCGTTTTTGGCCCCCAGGCCACTGCCTACCATAATGGCCACAGGAGTGGCCAGGCCCAGGGCACAGGGGCAGCTGATCACCAGCACGGAGATGCCCCGGGCCAGGGCATAGCCTACCGGGTGGCCCAGCAGCAGCCACACCGCCGTGGTCACGGCGGCGATGGAGATCACCGCCGGGACGAACACGCCGGAGACCTTATCGGCGATCTTGGCGATGGGGGCCTTGGTGGCGGCGGCGTCGCTGACCATGCGGATGATCTGGGACAGGGTGGTATCCTGGCCCACCCGGGTAGCCCGGCAGCGGAGATAGCCGGACTGGTTCACCGTGGCGGCGGACACGCCGTCGCCGGGGGCCTTGTCCACGGGGATGCTCTCGCCGGTCAGGGCGGACTCATTGACGGCGCTGGAGCCCTCCAGCACCACGCCGTCCACAGGGATGCTCTCCCCGGGCCGGACGGCGAACTCGTCCCCCTGCTGCACCTGCTCCACCGGCACCTCCACCTCCCGGCCGTCCCGGAGCACAGAGGCGGTTCTGGGAGCCAGGCTCATGAGGCTTTTCAGGGCGTCGGTGGTTTTGCCCTTGGACCGGGCCTCCAGCATCTTGCCCACGGTGATCAGGGTCAGGATCATGGCGGCGGACTCAAAATAGAAGTCCATCATATAGGTCATGACGGCGGCTTCGTCGCCCCGGACCTGGGCCGCCGTCATGGCGAACAGGGCATAGGTGCTGTAGCCGAAGGCCGCCGTGGCCCCCAGGGCCACCAGGGTGTCCATATTGGGGGCCCGGTGCCACAGGGCCTTATAGCCGCTGATGAAGAACTTCTGGTTGATGACCATGATGATCCCCGTCAGCAGCAGCTGGGTCAGGCCCATGGCCACATGGTTGTCGTCGTAAAACGGCGGCAGGGGCCAGCCCCACATCATGTGGCCCATGGAAAAGTACATCAGCACCAGCAGAAAGCCCACGGACCACAGGAGCCGCCGCCGGATCCGGGGCGTCTCGTGGTCCTCCAGCTGCTGCTCATCGGCACTGGGAGACGACTGGGCCGCGCCCTTTTCCGACGCGCCGTAGCCTGCCTCCTCCACGGCGGCGATGACGGCGGAGGGCTCCGCCGTGCCCTCTACGCCCATGGAGTTGGTCAGCAGGCTCACAGAGCACGCCGTGACCCCAGGGACCTTCCCCACCGCCTTTTCCACCCGGGCCGAGCAGGCGGCGCAGCTCATGCCCGTGACATTGTATTGCTTCATTGTGTCCACTCCTATTTCATCAGCTTTTGCAGGGTGGTCACCAGCTCGTCGATGACCTGATCCTTGCCGTCCCGGATGTCCTGGGCCACGCAGGTGCGGATGTGGCTGGCCAGCAGCTCCTTGTTGAAGGCGTTGATGGCCGCGTTCACCGCCGCCGCCTGGACCAGGATGTCGGGACAGTAGGCCCCGGCCTCCACCATGCCCCGGATGCCCCGGATCTGGCCCTCGATGCGGTTGAGCCGGTGGATCAGGCGCTTGTATTCCTCCGGCGAGCGCTCCTTTTTCCGCTGGGAGCAGCGGCAGCAGTTGTGTTCTTCCATAGTTTCCCCGCCTCGCTTCGTTTCATGATACCCCGTGGGGGTATCTTTAGTTATATACCCCTCCCGGGTATTTGTCAAGCACAAAAAATCTCCCCGGGCGGGGAGATTTTTGTGTTATTGATAGTCCGACAGCAGGAACATGGGCTTCACGGCCACCACCTCGTCATACTCCCACTGCTCCACCTGGACATCGGCGGTCAGGGCCTTCAGGTCCCGCTTCACCACGTCCAGGGCCTCGTCGGCGGTCTGGGCCCGGCCCTCCCGCAGAACGCGGATCATCCGGGTCAGCACCACTGGGTGGGCATAGCGGGCAGGCAGGGGGAAATCCTTCGGCAGCACCGCCGCCAGGTCCGCCTGGGCCTGCTCCCACTCCCGGGTCAGGGCCGTTTTGTTGTTGCGGGCGGTAGGCAGCACATGGGCCCCGGAGAACAGGAACACCGCCGTCAGGCCGAACAGGGCAAAGTAGATGCCCACGCTGTTGGTGCCCCGGATCATGGACACCACGCCGTATACCAAGGCAATAAGCCCGGCGATGACGATGGCCAGGGCCACCCACTTATAGCTGGGGTTGGAGCGGTCGTTGACCCGCTTGGCCTTGGCCGCCTGGGACAGGCGGCGGGTCAGGTTGGTGTGATCCTCCAGGAAGGTGCGGGCCTGCTCCAGGCGCTCCCTTTCGGCCTGGGCCTGGGGCGTCAGCTCCTTGAGATAGCGGCGGGCGTTCTCGGCCCGCTGCTGGGCCATGTGCTGCTCCACCTTGCGGCTTTGCAGCGGCAGGTCCGGGCAGAGCTTGGAGAGGTAGGCCAGCAGGTTGTCCACGTCCTCCTCGTGCTTGAAATTGCACTGCTTTTCGCCGCCGTCGTACTCCACCACCAGGTAGGGGATGGAGCCGAAGGCCCCCTTGCCGGTGAAGCCGCCCTTGCTCATGGCCACGCGCTTGAACACGCGGCGCACCGAGGACAGCGCCACATAATAGTGCCGGTCGATGAAAAAACTGTTGAGATACAGGGCCTTTTCGCCCACGCCGCAGGGGCCGAAGCGGCGGCAGCCCTTCTTATCCGCCGCCAGGGTCTCGTTATCCAGCGTGACGCTGCCAAGGCGTGCAGGTGCAAAAATCATAGCAGTTCCTCCCATAGGGGCAAAGCGGCAGGAGGGGCCTGCCGCTTTGCGAAGTTTTGAAAAAGGGGCGAATTACTTGCCCAGCGTCTCGTAGTGAGGCTGGGTATGGCGCTTCTTGATGGTGTACAGGAAGATACCCAGGAACAGGACGGCCACGGCGATGCCGATGGGATAAGCCAAGGCGGTGTTGTACACGGTGACGCCCTCGGCGGTCTTGTGGTTGATGAACTGGCCCAGGCACTCGTTGCCCAGCAGGAAGTAAGTGGCGGAAACGGCGCTCATGAAGGTGGCAGGCACGGCGGTGATCCAGTAGTTCTTCTTCTCATAGTACAGGTACATGGAAGCGGCCCACAGGACGATCATGGCCAGAGTCTGGTTGGTCCAGCTGAAGTAACGCCAGATAACGGTGTAGTCGATGAAGCCCAGGGCATTGCCCACGCCCAGGACAGCGCCCACGCCCAGAACGGGCACGCACAGCAGCAGACGGTTCTTCCACTTCTTCTGGTCGATCTTGAACCAGTCGGACAGCACCAGACGGGCGCTGCGGAAGGCGGTGTCGCCGGAGGTGATGGGGCAGGCAATCACGCCCAGCATAGCCAGGGCCACGCCCACCTTGCCCATGGTCTTGACGCAGACATCATAGATGGCGGCAGACTGACCATTGGCCAGGATCTCGGCCAGGCCGGTGTTCAGGCCGCCGGTGACCTCATACAGAGCGCAGCCGGCAGCGGCCCACACCAGGGCGATGACGCCCTCGGAAACCATGGCGCCGTAGAACACGAAGCGGCCCTGCTTCTCGCTCTTCATGCAGCGGGCCATCAGGGGACTCTGGGTGGAGTGGAAGCCGGAGATAGCGCCGCAGGCCACGGTGATGAACATGAAGCTCCACACGGGAGTTCCCTTGGGATGCATGGAACCGAAGTGATTCCAGATCTCGGGAATGGTGTACTCAGGCTTGACAAAGATGCCCACGGCCACGCCGACGGCCATGACGATCAGGCAGATACCAAAGATAGGATAAATCTTACCGATGATCTTGTCAATGGAAATAAAGGTGGCGATGAAATAATACACCAGGACGATGATCAGCCAGAACAGAGTGGTGGTGACAATGCCGGTGGAGCCGCCGTTCTTGAACAGGGTGACGATCAGGCCGGCAGGACCCACGGCGAACACGGTGCCCACCATGATCAGCAGCACCACGCTGAACACGCGCATGACGTTCTTCATAAAGCCGCCCAGGTAGATACCGGAGATCTCGGAGATGGAAGCGCCGTTGTTGCGCTCGCTCATCATGCCGGAGAAGTAGTCATGCACTGCACCGGCAAAGATCGTACCAAAGGTGATCCACAGGAACACGATGGGGCCCCACAGAGCACCCTGCATAGCGCCGAAGATGGGACCAAGGCCCGCGATGTTCAGCAGTTGGATCATGAACAGCTTCCACTGGGGGAGGACCACATAGTCCACGCCGTCGTTGATCTTCACAGCGGGGGTCTCGCGGTCGTCCGGCCCGAAGGTGTTTTCCACCACCTTGCCATAGACGAAATAACCGCCGATGAGCAAGGCCAGGCAAATCAGAAAGCTAACCATTTTTCTCCTCCTCTATTCATACATCATAATGTTTTGGAGCAAAAGGACGCAACTCCTCTTGCATTCCGTCCAATATGATAATTATTTTGCAGAAAAAATCAATTCTCACTTTGTACAAAAATTCTTTACATTTTCGTTACGATGTTCACGGAAAATTCGCGGATTCTTTATTGCGTTGAAATAATTTACAGGAGTTCGCGCGAGGACGGCGCGGATTTTTGAAAGATGATACATCGTGCGGCAGTCAGCGCGGTAACGTTTGCGGTCGTTAATTCGGTTTGCGGGGATGAAAGAAATCCTGCACGGCGTGAGCCGCGCAGGATTTCTTGAGACTGTCGAAAAACTCGGAAATCTTCCGCCATCGGAAAGGAAGATAG
>OHRD01000843.1_pt1 | contig 12146 bp, 10 predicted proteins | sample 1578371 | NCBI WGS metagenome assembly OHRD01 (sample SAMEA3879505, study PRJEB24766) | human gut metagenome | biome: human-associated habitat; feature: feces | place: USA | collected 1985/1987
ACGTGATCTCCATCACGTCCACGCCGCCCGCAAGCAGCGCCTTTGCAGTGGGTACCGCGTCGGCCGCGTCGTCGAGCACGACGACGGGCACCACTGCCGCGTTATAGAGTCTTTCTAATGCTGTCATTCTTCGTCCTCTAAGAAAAACCGCAAATAAACTTCCAGTACATTTTCCATCTGCTCCGTACTGACCCATTCATCAGATTGGTGCAGTCCCTTTCCGCCAGGGCCAAAGCAAACAGACGGGATCCCACCGATGGTCGACCAGTGATTGTTGTCGCTCACTCCGTCCGAACAAACAAGCTTTAGTTCTTCTCCGGTCACCTCTTCGAAAATATGGCGAAGCCTGCAAATTTCCTCAAGGTTATCATTCAGCAAAAACGATGGGTAAAACGGTTTCTCCACCGCAAATTCGAATGATGCATGCAGTTTTTCCCGCTGCACAGCACTCTGCAGATCCACAATGATCTTTTCCGGCGTTTCTCCTGGAACAGTATGTTTGCTGATAAGCGCTTCACAGGAATCTGGAACAACCATGCTGTAGCGATTGCTACCACCCCTAACCCGCAGAGTGATATAGGGCTGCGCCGGCATAACCTCGCTTGTCTGTAACGGAACTCTTTCGAGCACACTGAGGAACTTGCTCATTTCATTGATTGCATTGATACCGCTTTCCGCTTCTGCAGCATGCGCCGCTTTTCCGTGCGCCACAGCACGTATCAAAACCTTCCCGCAGGATCCGATAACAGCATGATGGTATTCTGGTTCCGCTGCAATACCAAAGTCAGCATGGATATTTCCTTCCTTGATCGCACAAAGCACGCCTTCAGAATACGCCTCTTCGTCGCAAACAAAGGCTACAACAATCTTGCCTCTCAAGCGCCCCCGATTGCGCACACAGGTGCTTACGGTTTGTAGAATAATAGCTATTCCGGCCTTCATATCATTTGCGCCGCGACCATATATCCGTCCATCGCGCTCCGTACCGGCAAAGGGATTCACAGTCCAGCCATCTCCGGCTTCCACGGTATCCATGTGCCCTGTAAGCAGTATCGTTTTCCCTGGAAGCGAACCTGTTACTTCTGCGAATACATTGCGTCGGTCTCCATCTACGATCTGCTGCCTAACGCATTCAGCCCCTGCATCGCGAAGTTTCTGGGCAATATAGTCTGACAGTGCCCCTTCATCGCCGCTCACAGAGGGAATAGCAAGCATTTCGCAGAGCATTTCCTTTGTATCGCCAATATTGATTGTGTCTTTCATTGAAGTAAACTCCGTATTTTAGTCAAATAATCTCTTTATCAGGCGGCGATGGATATGCTTTGCGGCTGTAGCAGATGCCGAGTCCGGCTAGCATTTCCGCATACTTGATCGCAACCGGAGCCGGATCAATAACAGGAATCTTCAATTCGTTTGTCATGCGTTCCCCCATGCCGGCCATTCCAAGGCACGAGAGCACGATACATTGTGCACCATCCTCCTCGATACACCTTCTCGCCGCATTGCAGAGCGCGTCAAATGTCTTCTCCATATTGTCCCTTACAGCAGAAACAGGAATGCCAATGCTACGCACAGATGCCAGTTTGTCCGCTGGCAGCCCCTTCTCCCATACAGCTTCCGTATCTCGAACAACGCAGTTGTCCAAAACGGTCAGCACAGAGTAGCGATAGCTGATGTCCATGGCGACCAACTTTGAGACCTTCCCCGGGCCAATTACCGGAATGTTTAATATTTCCCTAGCCGCTGCCACAGCCGGGTCGCTTCCACAATAGACGATCACTGCATCAAAACCTGCTTTTTCTGCCTCGACAGCCTGTTGAATCACGTAGGGACCCGCCAGTATTTCATCGTAAGCAGATTCAATGCTTTCCGGTCCATGAGCTATGCATTCAACCGATATTTCCGTACTCGGCATTGCAAAGGCTGAGAGCATTTTCTCCCGTTGTAGAAGAGTGTCCCGATCCATCCCACTGTTTGGAATAATGACTTTTAATCTCATAGCAGCTCCTATAGCCTTATTTCTGCGCTAAGAACAGCTCAGCATACTCACAGGCTGTCAAAACAGCATCGGCCACACGATTGCGGTTGCGAAGCATTTGTGTGTAAAGCAGACGATATTCAAGTGTGTCTTTGTCAAGCCTGCTTAGTTTAATAGTCGGGAACAGTAACGGAAGCGGCTTAGACAGGATCGTCCTGCCATAGCTGTCCTGATCATACTTCTCAGCATTGGTGTAAAATGCATTGGTGATCGCACGGCTCAGGCGCAGGAGCGTATCATTGAATGCACGGATTCGAACTTCGCTCAGCTCCGAGGCCTTCAACTTCATCTCATTCAGTGCCGCAACGGCCTTTCCAAGGCGATCAATATTAGCAGAGATACACTCCATGTCAACAATATTGCCGCTCTCCTTGCGCAGATATTCAACCTTCTGCTTCATATCCTCGCATGTTTTGCTAAAATCGTACGGCAGCACCGTTGCATTGGCAAGCCCGTAGATAACGCCAAGATCCACGCGGTTATCTTTTTCCAAGTTGTCAACATCCATTTTATCAATAGAGTCCTCGCAAGTATGGTTCCAATAACCGAGCGTAGCTCCATTCTGCTGCTTAACGACTTCTGGAGAGTAGGAAATACGACCGGCAATAGACGGCACGCCCACGCCGAAGAAGGACTGGTCTCCGGTCTTGGCAAGATATGCAACATCTACATCCTCATCCAGTACATCTCGGATCATCTCGTACGCATAGTCCGAAAGCTCGCGAGATGCATCGGTTCCATATTTTTCCGCCCCCCGCATACCGGTGGAGTCAATATTGATATAACCGATACAGTTGTTGCGGATGTCTTCATAAAAGTAGTCTTGGAACCATGTAGAACCAGCAGCCTCTGCGATTTCATGGCCGTTCCAGTAGATAAAGTAAATACTCCGCTTGATTTTATCCCTGAACTGGCCGAAAACGCGCATCATCTCAAGCATCGTGCCGTCACCGGTCGCATTGCACGTCACACCGGGGCACCATGCATCAAGATGCGCACTGACAAGCAGAAACTTCTCGGGCTCTTCCGTTCCGCGCAGAATACCCATCGGCTGCGGCAGAGTTTGCCACTCGCGCTGCGACTGCACATCCATATGCAGCACTACCTTTTCCCCAGAGAGGCAGAGCTCCTTGAGGTACTCGCCATCCTTTCGTGTAATGCTGATGCCAACAATCTGAGGAATTTTCCCAAAACTCTCAGGCGTCGGATTTCCCCAAACTGCTTTAAGTCCTCGATTGCAAATCAGCTCGTGCTCCGCAGTGCCCCAGTTCATGCAAATCATCGCTGCAGCGTGGTGCTCGCTAGCAAGCATTGCCTTTTCAGGTGTAGCCGGTGCATAAGAAACTTCCACAAGAACAGCTTTTCCGGCTACATCTTTCCCGACATAGTCCTCTTCTCCACCAGATCCAAGGTAAACAACTTCATAGTCCGCTCCGCCAACCGGCGTAGATTCGATGTGACAGCAGGCGATGCTGCTGATCTCCTTCTGAACCGGCGCAACAATCTTCACTTTTGAAGTACCCGGGTGGCTGTTGTATGCTTCAAATTCAAGGATTTTAGACTCAAGTCCATATTCTTCAATCTTCTTACAAATGTATTCCGCAGCTTCACGATCCTGACCCATACCAGAAATTCGGCTGGGGGTATGATCAGTCAGCCATCTAACATGGTCCGCAGATTTCTCAACATCCAATGCCGCCATCATTTCTTGTAAAAGCTTTTCCATTTGTTCAATTCCTCTTAACTTTATTTTTTTGCGCCGAGATACGCATTGATAATGCTTTCATCTGCGGCAATTTCACTTCCAGTGCCTTGCTTCACAATGCGCCCTTGTTCAAGCACGCAGGCATGATCCGCGATCGAAAGTGCCTTACGAGCATTTTGTTCAACCAGCAAAACTGAAACGCCCTCACGGTTGATTTCCTGTATAATGTCAAAAATATCATTGACAATCAGTGGCGCAAGTCCCAAAGACGGCTCATCGAGCATGATAATCTTTGGATTTGACATCAGTCCACGGGCAATAGCCAGCATCTGCTGCTCACCGCCGGAGAGTGTTCCAGCCCGTTGATCGCGGCGCTCCTTAAGCTTAGGAAACATATGAAACGCTCTTTCTTTTCCCTGTGGATTTCCGCCAAGGACATATGCGCCAATGTTCAGATTTTCTTCCACCGAAAGTCCCGGAAATATCCACCGTCCCTCCGGAACAAGCACGATACCACTGCGAACCACTTGGTGCGGTTTCTGTGCAAGTGGAAAATCATCAAGAATAACCGAACCAGAGTCTGTTTTCAGAACGCCGGCAATACACTTCATCAGAGTTGATTTTCCTGCGCCATTAGCACCGATGATCGACATAATCTCACCATCTTGCAAAGAAAAGGAAACGTCTTTAAGGGCTTGTATCTTCTTGTATGCGTAACTTAAGTTCTGTATTTTCAGCATACGGCTCACCCCTTCCCCAAATATGCCTCGATCACTCTTTCATTGCCTTGAATCTCTGCCGGCGTTCCCTCTGCAAGCTTACTGCCAAAATTGAACACCGTGATATGATCGCAGATTCCCATGATCACATCCATGTGGTGATCAATAATCAAAATTGTCGTATCATACATATTTTGAATCGAGCGGATGAAATCCGAAAGCTTGATTGATTCATCCTCGTTCATTCCGGCAGCCGGCTCATCGAGAAGCAGCAATTGCGGGTCTGTAACCAGCGCTCTGGCAATCTCCAGTCTTCGCTGTTGACCGTATGGCAGATTGCCCGCCAGTTGGTCCCGCAATTCCCAGAGGCCAATCTGTTGCAGGGTCGTTTCTGTCAATTTGGCAATCTCCTTTTCTTCCCTTCTATACTTTGGCGTTTTAAATAGGCCATCGGCTAGATGATAGGACAAATGTTTCTGGCATGCCGTGATCAAGTTCTGATAAACGCTTAATTCATCGAAAAGACGGATATTCTGGAATGTTCTCGCAATACCCAAATTAGCCGTTTGATGTGGGCTCATCCCCACTAAAGACCGCCCGTTGAGTTCTATCTTCCCTTCCGTCGGAGAGTAAATACCGGTAATGAGATTGAATAAGGTCGTCTTTCCCGCTCCGTTTGGTCCAATCAAACCATGGATCTCGCCCTGCGTCACATCAAAGCTGACATCATTCAATGCAATAACGCCGCCGAACCGTTTAGTGACATGGTCTATCTTTAGTGATGCAGCTCTTCTCATTTTTTCGCCTCACCCTCTTTATCCCTTTTGCTACCTCTCTTGCGGACTCTCGCAGCAAGTTGTTTACATCTCCGCAAAACCCCAGCAACTGTAAATTCCTTACTTCCCATCAGTCCTGACGGCTTAAATACGATGACTGCAACGACCAACACGCCGTATAGAACCATGCGCCACTCCTCAGCAGACTCGATACGCAGATATTCCGGCAGAGGAATCAACACAAGGCCGGCAAGGATTGTACCGGTCAGACTGCCGGTACCTCCCAAAATAACCGTCATTGTCAATTCGTTCGACTTTGCCATCGTAAACATAGTGGGATAGAGATATCCCATATATCCAGCAAGTAAGCCACCAGCAAGGCCGCAAAGTGCACAACTGATTAGGAATGCCAGCATTTTATACCGAATCACATCTATACCGATTGACTTTGCCGCAAGCTCTTCTTCCCGCACAGCAATGCAGTTGCGTCCATGCTTGGAATGCAGGAAATTGCTCAAAATTACAATAACTGCAAGCAGGATCACCCAAACAAGAAGAAGGCTCGTTTTCTTCGGGATATCGGTCAAGCCTCTTGATCCGCCTGTAATGCTCGGAATGTTCTCAATCAGCAATTTGGTGCATTCTCCAATTGCCAACGTGGCAATGACAAAATAGTCGCCCTTCAGTCTCAGTGTCGCTCTTCCGATCAGCCCACCAGCAAGCATAGCTGCCAGTATTCCCATCAGGCAGGCGGGAAAAAACGGCATATGGAGAAGCTTAATGGAAAGAGCCGTTCCATATGCTCCGATTGCCATAAATCCTGCGTGTCCCAAAGAAAAAAGGCCTGTGAAACCGACAAGAATCGAAACGCCAAGCGTAGCAATCAGATAAATGCCCGTCAGTGTTGCCACACCACTCCAATATGATAGCATATCGTTCCTCCTTCACGCCTTATCTTCCATGCTCTTGCCCATTAACCCCGTCGGCTTAATCAGCAAAATCACAATGAGCAACGCATAAGCGAATAGATTGCGTAGCGCTGAAGATACATAAGCAGAGATCATCGTCTCCAGCACTCCGAGGATCAGTGCGCCAACAACCGCTCCCGGCATACTGCCGAGGCCGCCGACCACAGCGCTAATAAACGCTTTGTTCGTCAAGTTTCCCATTGTAGGATAAGCTGTATATTTGATGCCAAGAAATACACCGGAAAGGCCGGCCATGGAACCAGCGATGATAAATACAATTAAAATCAATTGCCGCACATTGATTCCCATAATAGACGCAGTTGTCAAATCGAATGCCGCGCCGCGTATTGCAAGACCTACGCGAGTCTTGCGAATCAAGAACTGAACGCTCAGCAAAGCTATCGCGCTGGCAACAAGAATTATCAAATCGACCACTCCGATACTTGCGCCCAAAATAGAAACTGGCATAGCAGACAAGGAGGTTTTGTAGGCGTGGAATCTTCCATCAATCATGACGACTATCAAGTTTTCTCCGATAATGGAGATTCCGAGACCTGCGATCAGCAGATATATGCGCTTCACACCCTTGTTGAGCAACGGCTGATATGCGATACGTTCAATCAAGGCCGCCAGCACAGCGCCGAAAAATGTGGAGCACACTACTGCCATAAGGACATTGTCTGCCACACTGCTAATATAAAAATAGCCGACGTATGCGCCTATCAACACCGAAGCTCCGTGAGCAAAGTTGGTAAAGTTAAGTAAACTGTAAATCAATGAATAGCCGACCGCCATTAGCGCATAAATGCTTCCAACAGACAGGCCTGTGATCAGCTGCTGCAAAAACATGAGAGTATCTCCTTCGCTCGTTTAAGAATGCAGGTTTCTTTAGCTGCGACGAGGAGCGTCTCTTCGTCGCAGTTAAAGAGTTTACATCAGTCACCGTAATCAACCATGTAGGTATCGATCGCCTCGAACTTCTCAGCATCCACGCGGAAGATGATGGCAGAGCGGATGACCTTATGGTCCTTGCGGATTGTAATGGGGGTGGTCAAACCTTGCGCGTTTTCAACGGTTTCAAGTGCATCTCTAATATCCTTCGGAGCGGTGCTGCCGGCAGATTCTACAGCCTGCTTAATCACAACAAATGCATCATAAGCAAAATAGGCGTTTTGTCCAGCGCCGTCACAAGGCTCATGATATGCTTCTTCATACATTGCTTTAAAGCTATCCAACTGGCTATCGTTTCCGTCAACGGTACAAACAAAGTAAGAACCCGTAATTGCGCTACCCGCAAGGTCGAAGATATCCTCTGCCATCCAGCAGTCCGGCCCAAGGAACAACTCGTCCATCCCAAGGTCGCGTGCCTGAACAGTGGCGAGCGCAAGCTCTTTATACGTCATGGGCAGGAACAGCGCATCCGGTGCCTTCTGATGCAGCGCCGTCATCTGAGCTCGGAAGTCAACATCGCCAGCCGTGTATGACTCTACGCCAACGATCTCCCCGCCGAGTGAAGTAAAGGTATCCGAGAAATTATCGCTGATACCCACAGAGTAGTCAGAACTGATCTCCTTGAGAATACCGATCCTTCTCAGTCCCAGTTCGTCATAGGCATACTTTGCCATAACATTACCCAGGGCAGGATCAGCAAGGCAGACACGGAACGTCCACTCACGCACATTGCCATTGTCGTCTTCGGTAACCTTTGAGTTCGTTGCGCAAGTGGCTACAGAGGGGACTTTATACTCTTCGCAGACGCTGGCAAGTGCAAGCGATGCACCAGAGCTATTGCATCCCACAATCACATCAGCGCCTCCCACCTCAATGGCCTTCTTTGCTGCGTTGGTCGTCTCAACATTATCACCGCGGTTATCATAGGTATTGAGAATCACCTTTTTCCCGGCAATGCCGCCCTCTGCGTTGACCTGATCGACCAGCAACTTCAGCGTATTCGCTTCTGGCGTGCCCCAAGCAGACGCTTCGCCGGTCAGCGGGCCGATGTAGGCAATTGTAAATGTATCATCGGATGAACTATCGCCGCCGTCCGGATTAGCATCCTTTTTGCCGCAGGCAAAAAGCGACACCACCATCGTTAGAGCAAGGATAAACGCAAAGGCTTTTCTTAAGTTTCTTTTCATATCAGTTCTCCTATGTCTCAAAAAATTGAATCCGCAGCATTTCTCAATGTAAAATGCTGTTTCATCTTTATCATTAAGATATCATCTCCCGTCATTTGTGTCAATAATATTTTCTCATTTTCAATCGTTTTTGTGCATATATACAACAAATATCGATTTATTTTAACACAACAGACAAATTAAAAAATAAAATGTTGTTGCAAAATATGAAATGCTGTGTTATGCTTATATTAGTAAAGTTATATACTCGATTAGAAAGGAGTTTTTACTATATGGCTGAGACGGTAAAGAACATTGCTGTTTTAGAAAAAGCACTCCATATTATGGAGTTTTTGCTTGCCTATCCAAAAGGGGTACAGCTTAATGAAATTTCTATCGGCGTAGGTCTTAACAAGAGCACGGTGTATCGCATTCTTCATACTCTGCGGTTGCACAACTACGTGATTCAAGACGAAAAGGACAGTTCTTACAGCCTCGGTAACCGCTTTCTGCTATACTCCCCTTTCATACAGTCCCTGAGCATAAACAATGTCGCTTTACCATTTATGCAAGAGTTCTCTGATCGCTATGATTTTTCCACCAGCCTTGCAACGCTTGATAAGGACACTTCGCTTACCCTATCTTCCGTCAATCCCACCCGACCCTCAAGTATCCGCATCTCTGCAGAGGTTGGTTTCCGCTGTCCACTATACTGCTGTGCCTCGGGCAAGGTCATTCTTTCTACGTTTTCTCCGCAGGCACTTGATGAATATCTCGACAGTCACCATCTGACACCGCTAACCGAGCATACGATTACCAATGTACTTGCCCTGCGAAAAGATTTGGCTTTGACCGCTCAACGCGGATATTCTATAGAATATAGGGAAAACGAAAATGAAATTATCTCCATCGGCGTACCAATATATAACAGCAACGGAGAGTTACTCGCTGCAATGACTTTCATAACACTAGCCTCTTTATTTGACATGGAAACCCTTCCGGAAATCAGCGGTGCATTGATTAAACAAGCTTCAAAGGTCAGCAGTGCTTTGTGCTAATCCTGCCGTTATTACAAATCGGCGGCATCACTCTGTATTTTTATAGTCTTCTTTCCTATTAAAAAAGTTCCAATTCGTTTTCGATCTCCCTCCAGCTCCTCACTCTTAATATTCTCAAGAAGATCAGAGAGAATGGGAACGCAAAGTGGAATTGGGAGTAAACTAAATATCCCCCGGCAAAACCCAATCTTATGAAAATAAGCAATAATCCAGACTACCAATAGAGTGGTCTGGATTATTTTTTGTAAAAAAGCAAAAACACTTGACAATTTGAAAAAAACTGGAGGCTTCGCCTTTCAAGGAGTCCTGCAATAAAAGTCAATGGAGCGCGGCGAACAGGCGCCGCCCTCCGTCCTGCTGTCAGCCACCCGGCTGCTCTACCACATGGGCAATATCTTTCGGGACAATGCACCAATCCCCGCTGCCACCGGTGTCCAAATCGACCACAAACGGCTGGCCCAGTTGCGGCAAAAGCGCGTCGCCCTCGGCCACAAGCCGGACGATCATGAGTTGGAGCAGCAACAGGGATTTTCAATGAAATTACATATGTAAAGCGGGTCGAGGTGTTCAGTTTTTGCGCCGCAATAGTCAAAGAAACATTTGCAAAAACGCACCAAATAAAGATGATTCTCGAAAAAGTAATAGCTTTCCTGCCAGAGTTGTGGTATGTGTGTTGGCTACCAAGGAGGGGTCACCATGTACGACTACATGAAAGCCTTGCAGGAACGATTCGACGAAAAGCAGCCGGAGCAGCTCGTCTACGCCGTCCAATCCGTCCGTGAGGGCCCGCGCGATGGCATAGATGCCGAAAGACGCAGGAAGCTGCTTCGGCTGCTGGACGCACAGAACGCGTTGCTGGTCGAATCCAAGCTGATGAGCTTCACGGCAGGCTTCAAGCTGGCGGCCGGTATCGCCGGAGAGCTGGGAACGCCCTACTCCTTCGATGCCGACGAGGAAGAAAAAGCAAAGGAGATGATCACGAATGGCTAAAAAACGCGCCAACGGCGAAGGCAACATTCGCAAACGGTCCGATGGACGTTGGGAGGGTCGCTACACAGCGGGCTACCATCCCGAAACAGGAAAGCGCATCATCAAAAATGTGCTGGGTAAGACACAGGCGGAATGCAAGGCGAAACTCAGTGCCGCAATGGAAGCTACCAGAGGAATTGATGTCAGCCGTGCGGATGAGTACACGGTAGCAACTTGGCTGCGCAGCTGGTATGAGATCTACGCAAAACCGAATATCCGCATCTCAACAGCAAACCGCTATCAACTGATGGTCGAGCAATACACGATCTCCCGCATCGGCAGCATCAAACTCACCAAACTGACCTCGCGCGATTTACAAAAGCTCTACAAAGATCTGATGGAAAACGGACGCATCGACCGCAAGAGCGGTCATGGCAATCCGGGACTGAGCAGCACGACCGTGCGAAGCCTTCACCTGATGCTGCACAATGCCTTCGAGCGGGCAGTCAAAGAGCGCCTGATTCCGCGCAATCCAACTGAAGACTGCATCGCTCCCAAAATTCAGAAGTTCGAAATGCAGATCCTCCAACCGGAACATATCAAAGAATACCTCAATGCAGCAAATGCCCGCGGACTCCTTCCCATGTTTTATCTGGAGCTGGTCAGCGGATTGCGCAAGGGCGAGTTAACCGCGCTTCTCTGGTCTGACCTCGACATTCAGAACCGCACCATATACGTCAGCAAGCAATATGTCAAAAATCCCAATGGCGAACTGACGCTGTCCCGTCCCAAAACGGAGACTTCGGTCAGAAAAGTATCTATCCCGCAGGATGCCGTAGACCTGCTGATAGCGGAACACGGCAAGCATCCCGAGAATCCCTACATGTTCCCCTCGCCGGTAACTGGTGAGATGTACTACCCAGACTCCGTCGTAAATCTGCACAAGAAGATCCTGAAGGACGCCGGGCTGCCGCACATCAGATTTCACGACCTCAGACACACCTTCGCAACGCTGGCACTGCAAAATGGGGTGGACGTCAAAACCGTCAGCAGTATGCTCGGCCACTATGACGCTGGATTCACACTCCGCACCTACACCCACGCTACAAGGCAGAAGCAAGACGAGGCAGCACAAACGATGGGCAGCTTCATGGCGCAGGTCATGTAAGCAGAAAAAAGGCGCAAAAATACCGGAGCGAAGGCAAAGCCTCCTCTCCGGTGCTCTTTGGCTCTTTCCGCACATTTCGTTGTGTGGGTCACGGTGTGGGTCAGGCAGTTGACCCACATCTTGACTCACACCATTTTCGGCGTTTTTGCAACAAAAAAGCACCGAAAACCGAAGTTTTCGATGCTTTTTGGAGCTGCTGGGCAGATTCGAACTGCCGACCTCATCCTTACCAAGGATGCGCTCTACCTACTGAGCTACAGCAGCAAATGGCGACCAGGAAGGGGTTCGAACCCTCGACCTCCGGCGTGACAGGCCGGCGTTCTAACCAGCTGAACTACCTGGCCATTTACTAAGGCGTTCTAATCAAAGAACAAATTTATTATAACATTTACAAGCGGACTTGTAAAGTATTTTTTATGGCAGGGGCAGAAAGACTCGAACTCTCGACACGCGGTTTTGGAGACCGCTGCTCTACCAACTGAGCTATACCCCTATGTGGTGGGCCTTCGGGGACTCGAACCCAGGACCAACCGGTTATGAGCCGGCCGCTCTAACCAACTGAGCTAAAGGCCCAAGTGATTGTCTATCCCTGATTTTTGAAAAAGAAAGAGTGCCGCCACCAGAGTGG
>OHRD01000845.1_pt1 | contig 12101 bp, 10 predicted proteins | sample 1578371 | NCBI WGS metagenome assembly OHRD01 (sample SAMEA3879505, study PRJEB24766) | human gut metagenome | biome: human-associated habitat; feature: feces | place: USA | collected 1985/1987
TACCGTATTACCCGGTGTATGACTTAATACGTAGTCACTGACAGCGACCAAGGTGTATTCCTCGTTGAACATCTCGCCATTCTCGCAGATAATCGCCAAACGGTCTACGTCCGGATCTACTACGAAACCGACATCCGCTTTCGCATGTCCCATCAAATCGGAGATCTCTGTCAAGTTTTCCGGAATGGGTTCCGGATTATGAGAGAAGTTTCCATGAGGAGCGCAATGCAGCTTGAAGATTTCCTTCACGCCCAGCGCATATAATAAATCCGGGATCACGATACCGCCTACGGAGTTCACGCAATCGATAGCTACACGGAAGTTAGCGGCCTTAATAGCCTCCACGTCCACGAGATCTAGATTCAAGACGCTCTCGATATGTTTTTGCTTATAAGTCGCATTCGGGATTACCTTGCCCAAATGATCCACGTCGGCGAACTCGAAGTCCTCGGCGGCAGCTATGCGTAATACCTCAGCCCCTTCAGCGGCATTCAAGAACTCACCTTTCTCATTCAAAAGCTTCAAGGCATTCCATTGCTTCGGATTATGACTGGCGGTAAGGATAATACCTCCGCAAGCCCCTTCCATAGCTACGGCCAATTCGGTAGTAGGAGTCGTGGCCAGATCGATATCCACCACATCGAATCCCATGCCGGTAAGCGTTCCTAGGACGACTTGTTTTACCATCGGACCGGAGATACGTGCGTCACGCCCTACAACGATCTTATTGGTCTCCACTTTTGTGTTTTTTCGGATGAATGTAGCATAAGCGGCTACAAACTTAACAATAGCTAACGGATTCAATCCGTCTTCCGGGCTACCGCCTATTGTACCGCGAATACCGGAAATAGATTTAATTAGTGTCATAAGTTTTCTTCAAATATATATTCTAGAATTTCGTAATATACAGGTTGACCGTTTGATTGATCATTATAGGCTCCTCTTTTGAAAGGCACTATCATTTTCACTTTAGCCCGATCTCCAACATACTTCAAAGGCTCTTGCATTCCCTCACTTACATAATAATAAGAGGGATCATAAGGTGAATTCTTCGAATAATCCCCATATGTAAAAGCGATAGGAGAAGTTCCATTACTATGCGGGCCATAGTTCTCAATAGCGACAATGGTAGAATCCATGAAGTAACTCATCTTACAACGGTACAACATTTTCGTCTTATATTGCACCGCTCTCTGATCGCTTCCCTTATCAATAATATTCAAATAGACACCATTATCCAAGAGCACAAACTGATTTTCCTTAAATACGCTATCAGCAGGAAAATCATCTAAGATCTCAAGGCCCTTATCATCGATAAAACGCTCGATTGCCTTTTTCTCATCTTTCAACATATCCGTGTACGACTTTGTCTTGCTACAAGAGATAGCAACTAATGCGGCACACAGAATCAACAGGATATTAAAACCTTTCTTCATTTGTTAGTCTTTAATTGAATGAATCGCAAATGTAAATAATCTTCGTCAAACCTTACGCATGTTTGCCTAAATCTTCTGATTTATTAGGATTAAATACCTGTAAACCTTTCTCAAACACGGCTACGGCCTCAGATAAAGAGCCATAGAACTCACCTCCGGACGCATTTTTATGTCCACCCCCGTTGAAATAAGTAGAGGCAAACTGGTTGCAAGGGAAATCGCCCACAGAGCGAAGCGATACCTTTATATAATCGCTGTCCTCACGAATAAAGACACTAAAGCTTACGTTCTCTATGCTTAACGGCAAGTTCACGAAACCTTCCGTATCTCCTGTCTGGTACTGAAAACGATCCAGTTCCTCTTTCGATAACGTGATAAGAGCCGCCTGTTGTTCCGGATAAACCCTCATCTTCTCATACAACACATATCCCATCATACGTAAACGGCACTCGGAATAGACCTGATTCACCTTACGATAGATCAAATCCTTATCAATCCCCTTCTTGATCAATTCGCTGACGATCGTATAAATCTCCGGTTTATTCGAATTATAGGTGAACGATCCCGTATCCGTCATCATACCCGTATAGATACAAGCGGCGGCATCCCGATTCAATAAATCGAACATCCCCATACGACAAATAAAACGGAAGATCATCTCACTGGTAGAAGACATCTCCGGATACGACATCGTCACACGACAAAAATCTGCGGGGTTCAGATGATGATCGATCATCACCTTGCGGCCTTCTGAGGCGCTCACCGCCGGAGCCAGTTTCTCGATACGTTTGGGTTCATTGAAATCGAGGCAGAAAATAACATCCGCTTCCTTGATCAATTTCTCGGCGAAATCCGGATATTTCTCATGTATCACGACATCCTTAGCGCCCGGCATCCATCTATAAAAAGAGGGAAATGCATTCGGTACCACTACCGCTACATTATCCTTACCGTAAGCGGATAGGAAATGATATAAACCAAGGGATGAACCTAATGCGTCGCCGTCTGGTGAGACATGCGTCACGATAACAAAACTCTCGCCTTTCTCTACGTATTTTTTGGCTTTCTGAATCTTCTCTTCTTGAATGATTTTAGTGATCATATAATCTTTTTGTTTTCACCCCCAAAGGTACGACTTTTTTAGTTTCCGGCTATCAAAAAAAGTTCAATAAGGATCTTTACTGATATTATTAACAAAAGGGTTAAGGCGGCTAACAAAACTTTTGGTTCCCGTATCTTCATATATATCAAGCATAAAACAAGAAAACCATAACCTCCTAGCATCTCAAAGAAGCTAAAACGCCCCGTAATCGTCGCATAAGGCAGAGCGCTGAACACGTCCACCACCCTTACCATGCTATGAACCAACCCTTCTACGATCTTCTGTATCCAGCCATATCCATAGAAATCCACCGGATAGCCTAACCACAAAAAGGCAAAAGGAATCAAAAACATAGCCAAGAGAGTGACGGGTAGATTCGTAAACAAGAAAACGGTCGAAAATTGTCCAAAATAATAAAAACAGAGCAAAGCAGTCCCTATCTGCGCAGCTATAGACACCGTAATCCATTCCCAAGGCATGGCCAACAAAGGATTTCTCACCACTATCCATTCCTTGAAACGAGGCACTAGGAATAAAATAAAAAACACGGCCAAATAGCTTAACTGAAAACCGACATCAAACAGATAATACGGATTATAGGCCAACATGCAGAAAGCGGCGGCGGCCAATGTATTATATCCATCCGTAAAACGCCTAAGCACCCTTCCTGTTAAATATAAAGACAGCATCAAGGCGGCCCGTACCGCCGAGGGCGCTAATCCTGTGATAAAGACAAACCCCCAAAGACTTCCCACCAGAATGATATAACGAATCCAACGTCCTATCCCCCATCTAGGCATAAACGAGCAAAAGAAAGATAAGAATCCACAAATCACGGCAACATGAAAACCGCTCACCGCTAATATATGAGACACGCCCGCCAAAGAGAAGCGCCTTTTCGTATCCCGGCTCATCGCTTTCTTATATCCCAATGTCAATGTTGCCAAAATTGATTTCTCCTCGTCAGACAAGCGTAAGCGATCAAACGTATTTACCAAAGAATATTGGACCTCGCTAGCCAATAAGTCTAAAGAAGAAGCCGGTTCATTTACAAACGCTATACGCCGGTCACTATACCAACAGACCTCAACCGCCAAACATACAATCAAAACAGAGACTATAGCTCCCCATATCCAACGGGAATCGTATTGCAACTCAGCATGCCCTCGCCCCCACGAGAACCCCAGAAAAAGAAAAACCAGAGCAGATAAAACCCCTAAAACATATAAGAGCAAAGAGATAGGTAAAAACGCATAGCATAAAATTCCGGTTATCCATAAAAAAAGCGGCCGTACAAAAGGCCGCTTTTGTATTTCCTCAATCATGATAGTTAGGTTTTGGTGATATATTAATGTGTTCTACAAAGCTTTCAAGTCTTTAATTGTTTGTATCGGATCTGGAGATTTGAATACGAAGTTACCGGCGACTAACACATTGGCACCGGCGTCAACCAAACGCTTTCCCGTCTCTAAATTCACCCCGCCATCTACCTCGATCATAGTACTCAATTCCTTCCGGTCTATCATTTCTCGTAAACGGGCCACCTTATCTACGGAATGCTCAATGAAACGTTGACCACCAAATCCCGGATTCACGGACATCAATAAAACCATATCCACATCTTGGATAATATCTTCTAATAAGCAGATGGGCGTATGCGGATTCAAGGTGACACCCGCTTTCATGCCCGTTTCCTTAATAGCCGCTACCGTCCGATGCAAATGGGTACATGCCTCATAATGCACGTTCATCATATAGGCTCCCGTAGCCGCCACTTCGGGGATAAACTTCTGGGGCTCCACGATCATCAAGTGCACATCCATCGGCTTCTGGCATATAGGCTTTAATGCGTTAAGTACCGGGAAACCAAACGAGATATTCGGCACGAATACCCCATCCATAATATCCAGATGCAACCAATCGGCGTCACTTTTATTTATCATCTCCATCTCCTTCCGCAAATCCAGAAAATTAGCGGAAAGCAGGGAAGGCGCTATCAAATGCTTCATAATCTTGTCTTTTGTTTTTACAAAAGTACACAAAAAAAGAAAGAGAACCTAATAATATAGATTCTCTTTCCGTAATTCTTAGTTCAACACATACCCGCAGAGCTCCGGACGTACAGCCGGTTCCGCTTGATAAGCCCTCGCAAACTGTTTCAAGAAATCCATCGTTTGCTTCCGAGGCGAACTTTTCGCCTCCGGGGCACTTTTCACTTTTTTCTCCAAATCATCCATGCATTGCGTAGAAAGCTTCCTCATAGGCACCTCTATTTTTATCTTGTTTGCTAATAAAACGTAGGGACCTAAGACTTATTGCATGGAAAGAAAATTATTTTACACCATAGATAGCTCGATACGGTTCTCATCGGCCATACGACGCATATTCAAGATAGCGTAACGCATACGCCCTAAGGCCGTATTGATGCTAACCCCCGTGATATCGGCGATTTCCTTAAAACTAAGGTCTTGATAGTAACGCATCTCCAACACTTCACGCTGGTTATCCGGCAAATGCTTTACCAATTTCTTCACGTCAGACAATACTTGATGGCGCACGATATTATCCTCTATCGTACCATCGCAAAGCTTGATATTATTAAATAAGTCGATTTCTACCTCATCATTCGAGATCGTGTTTTCGCAACGTTCTTGACGGAAATTATCGATAATCAAGTTATGGGCAATACGAGTAATCCATGCCTTAAACTTGCCGTTCTCAGTATAGCGACCTTGTTTTATAGTCATGATAACCTTCACGAAGGTCTCTTGAAAGATATCCTCCGTAAGCTCTTTGTTACGTACTATGAAATAAATGTAAGAATGAATGCTACTTTTGTATCGATTTAATAAAATATCGAAAGCGGCATTATTACCTTCTGCATAAAGGACAACCAATTCCTCGTCGGTCATCATTTTTAAAGTCTTCATTACTTTCACATTTTTAGTTTATTCGAGTAATGTTTATGCTATAGGCGATGGGGTTTAACTGTTATACAATGTTATTTATGGAAGCAAAAGAACGAAAAATATTTTAAACCAACAAACATTTTATTTCAAATTATAAAAAGAATGTCCCCTGCCCGCACCTTTAACGTACGAACAGGGGACTTTACTGATCTAAAATATATGTATATTAGAACTTGTATCCCAATGTCAAAGCTACACGAGTCGTGTTTGTTTTCATCGTGGCGGGTTGGGCTTCGAGGAATGGTTTCGGATCATCTCCCGCAAACATATTAGAGAACGCATAAACATCTTCCTTATGCGTACGGAATACACAAGCCAAGTCCGTATAGAAGTTCGGGGTGAAGCGATAACCGATACCTACCGTATAATTCATGACCCCTTTATCGATCGTATAATTAGGAATCGTACCAACCGTAAAGACCTCTTTCTCTCCATTCTTCAGTTTATCCTTGATCGGACTATCGCTGTAGGCGACACCTGCTCTTACGGCAAATTGAGGAGTAACCTTTACCTCCGCACCTACACGGATCGTATTCATTGACTTGAAATTATCCGTTATATCTTGGTTAGTATACACGTTACTGCTACCATCCGTTTGATACATACGCATATTCTTATAATTCATCAACTCGTAATCAACGCTTATCAAAGCGGTCGTACCCAAGATAGCGGCGGCACTAAAGATCCATTTATCCGGAGAACGGAATTCATAGTCATAATAAGCATTATTAGGGGTAGCGGCATCTAGTTTACGCTCTTTCATCTCCCCTTTATCCATAAAGGTCAGATAAGAACCGGCCTCACCATAATAACGATCTGTCATCTTATACCACGTAGGTGAATTATAAGCCACACCCAAGCGAAGAAAATCGGCGGGACGGACGATAGCACCCACATTAAATGAATACCCGGTACCATCCGTATCCAAGTAATTATCTAAGTATAAATTATTGCCGTTCGTAAATTCCTCATCATACGATGACTGATATCGATAGTTCAGATCCGTAATCGCAACCGTAGCGCCAAGCATCACAAGTTCCGATATATTTATACCGAAAGCCAAATCATATTGATCCACGGAACCTCGCTCTGAAACTTTTAATTGACCTCCTTGCAATAAATATGGACTCCATTGCCCATCCGCATTATTATCTCCGAACGCACTATAATACTCTTTATCATTATCGTTATATGAATCCATATAACCGGCATTGTATCCTAGAATAGATAGCCAATCACCCAAGTCTTGATTGTTATAAGGATTATAGTCCTTATCCTCCCCTAACAGTCCGCTAGGCATTCCTGCCGCACGCATGGCCACATAATCAGAAAGAGAAGTATTCAAATCACCTCCTGTAGCCATCGTATAGTTCCGGCTATAATTCTTCAAGCGATTATAAGAGAAACCAACGTTCCAGCTCACGATACCCTCATCATTCGCTGTCGGGAAATATCCTACGTAAGCGATATTATCGAAACTCACCTTCGTACGGCTGTTATCCACCTTCGAACCAAGCCAATCGGTCTTCGCCGAGGCCGAAGACAAACTCAATGTCGTAACCACCTCCGAGCTTTTATAAATCGCCAAGCCTGCCGGGTTCGTATTCATAGCGGAAATATCACCACCTAACGCACCAAAAGCACCACCCATTCCTAAATAACGAGCCGTACCATTCAACTCCGTCTGGGAATACTTAAAGGCATCCAACTGTGACTGCGAAAAAGCGGTGCCGCCACACAGGGCAAGCACCGACATTATAATTCCTATCCTTTTCATCGTATCTCTAATTTTATCAACCTAACACTTTTACCTGCGACCACCACCGGCACGGCCACCTCCGCCACCAACAGAGCCTCCACTAGAACGACCTCCACCGAAGCTACCGGAAGAAGAACCTACCGAACTACTACGAGAAGGAGAGGAACTTCTAAATTGACTGGAAGAAGAGCGACTATTTGAGAAATCGCTACTGCTCCTAGAAGAGGAACGTGTTACCGGAGCTGAATATTGACGTCCGGAAGAAGATGCGGCTCCAGAACTACTTCTGGAAATCCTTGTTCTCGCCGAGCTATTACGTATGCCCGAGCTACTTCTTGTCGTTGCCGAATTTCTAACAGAAGAAGAGGAACGACGTCCCGCACCAGAGGATATAGCAGATTCCCTACGGGTAGATCCCGCACGTCCATTGCTCAATGAACTTGAAGACGAAGGTCTTGTAGTCGATCCTGAATTTCTCAAGGAAGAAGAGCCACTGCTCCGCCCACCTGTATAACCGGAACCTCTGCCACTCGCATAAGAGCGATTATCTCGATAAGAGGAACGTCCGTTTGAATAATGTCTACTTGGAGTCGAGTAGTAACCGGGATAGTAATGGTGATGATGTCCCCAATGGCCACCACCCCAGCCCCAAGACGGGCCATACCATGGATCGTACCACGGACTATAATAGCCGGCATAAAAGCCTCCCCAGCCCCAGCCGAATCCCCAAGACGGGCCGTAGAAGCGAGATGAATAAGTCCACCAAGGGCTATAGCTATAGAACCAAGGATCGTACCAACCTGTATACCAAGGCGAGCCCCAGCCGTTGCCGACATTGATATTAAAATTCACGTTCGCGCTACCGTTCGAATAATCCGTATCATAGCCGTAACCATAATATCCGTCACTCAGATACAAATCGACTTGATCCGCTCCGGCGATCGTAATCTTACTCGGCGAATGATAACGAATGATACGTTCCGTATATTCAGTATCCGAACGACGCTCGGAAGAAGACTCATTCTCATCGCTATCCTCATAGATAACGGAATCATCCTCACGATAAGGCTCCTCTACCTCGACTGATGTATAACGACGGTTATATTCATCCACATCCCGGCTGTCTGAAGAAGCTGGGCTCTTGGCTGTAGCGACCAGGGCCCTAGACTCCTGTTTCGGCTGAACAACCTTTTTCTCTTCAACCTGTTCTTTCTTTTTCTTGTTTTTGGAAGAGAAATACACATCATCAAAGAACTCCTCCTGAGCCGCGGCACTAAACGCGATCAGAAGCATCATCACTAAAGATGTTAATTTCATGGGTTTCATATTTGTTTCTCCTCTACATTAAATAAATATTTTTCTCTTTTCATGTTTGACACCCTTTTATGCAAAGGGTTTAAACGCTTTTTAGTTTTATAACAATAAACTCAATGCAATGTATGTACAAATATAATCGGTTCACGCTAATGTCCCAAGATTTACATATACTTTAACTTATAAAACTCACACATTCATTGTTATCTATAAAAGAAGATGCAAAGTTGGCGTAAACGCTGCAATCTCCGCAAATTCTTATTATTTTTGTTTCAAATTATAACGAAAAAATTACGCATATGGTATTAGCCTCGACAATAGATTTCACATTGCCCTTAGCGGACCCGGTATTAAAATTTCTCTTGATTCTTTTAATTATCCTGGCCGCTCCCCTTTTATTAAACAAGCTGAGAATCCCTCACCTGCTTGGACTGATCATTGCCGGCGCAATTATCGGACCGCACGGCTTTAATCTCGTATTACGGGATAGCAGCATTATCTTGTCCGGGACGGCGGGATTGCTTTATATCATGTTTCTCGCCGGATTGGAAATCGATATGGCGGATTTTAAGAGAAATAGTACGAAAAGCCTAGCATTCGGCATGTACACATTCCTCATTCCGATGATCCTAGGAACGGTTGTCGGAATATGGGTCCTGCGATTCAACGTATTGACCTCCGTTTTACTCGCCAGTATGTTCGCCTCCCATACATTGATCGCCTATCCGATTATCAGCAAACTGGGTATCAGCAAAAACAAAGCTGTCAGTATCACCGTAGGAGGAACGATGATCACTGATACCTTGGCATTGCTCGTCCTAACGATCATTGTCGGCATGGCCACCGGACAGGTCAACGATATGTTTTGGATTCGTCTGGGGGTTTCCATCTTGATATTCGCGTTAATCGTATTATTCGGTTTCCCTTTCATTGGGCGTTGGTTCTTTAAGCATGTACACGATAATATATCACAGTATATATTCGTGCTGGTGATGGTATTTCTGGGATCTTTCCTAGCTCAGGTAGCGGGTATGGAGGCGATCATCGGGGCGTTCTTATCCGGACTAGCCCTAAATCGCCTTATCCCGCAAAGCTCACCCTTGATGAATCGTGTCGAGTTCGTAGGAAATGCCATATTCATCCCATTCTTCTTGTTGGGCGTAGGTATGTTAATAGATTATCGTACGTTCTTTACCAGTTTCGAGACCATTAAAGTAGGGCTTATCATGATTATCGTAGCTACGGCCGCCAAATACATAGCCGCTTGGATGACCCAAAAGACTTTCCATCTGTCCACAGATCAGCGAAGCGTTATTTTCGGCTTAAGTAACGCACAAGCCGCCGCTACATTGGCCGCCGTGATGGTCGGATATAACGTAATCACCGGAACAGACGCTAATGGGGAACCAATCCGGTTATTAAATGAGAGCGTGTTGAACGGTACGATCCTGATGATACTTGTCACTTGTACCATCGCCTCTTTCGCCGCCCAAAAAGGCGCTCATAACATAGCGGCCCAAGATATATCCGATAAGGAGGAAAACAAAAAAGAATCAGAGCATATCTTGATACCGGTCAGCAATGAAGAGACCGTGGAAGAGCTGGTCAACCTCAGCTTGGCGATCAAATCTCCCCAAAACAAGAACGGCTTGTTTGCCCTAAAAGTGATAGATAACCATCATTCAGACGAGAAAGCGTTAAAACAATCCCGCAGGGTTCTACAGACCGCAGTCAATACGGCTGCCGCCACGGATACCCGGATGAAAGATTTATTAAGATATGACTTAAGCGTATCGAATGCTATCGCCAGCGTGGTAAAAGAGCGGGAGATCACAGATCTGGTAGTGGGATTGCACAAGGAAAAAGATATACCGGCGGCCTTCCTAGGCCATATCGTGGAAAGTGTATTGGCGGAAAGTAGTGTAAGTACATTCATATACAAGCCCGCACAACCCATCTCTACCGTTAGACGGCATCTGATCATCATCCCGGAATTGGCCGAAAAAGAAATCGGTTTCAACCAAATCATCTTCCGGTTACGAAACGTGACCCAGAACACAGGTGCAGCGACAGTCTTTTACGGTTCGGAAGCGACCTTGAATGCCTTAAAGAAATTATTAGCCAAGAAAAGCGGAGAAGCCAGTTATATCGAATTCAACGACTGGGATGACTTCCTGATCGTTTTCCGGGATATAAAACCGGACGACACGATGTGGATTATCCTTAGCCGCAAGGAAGGACTTTCCTACGCTCCCGCCATGGCCCGTATCCCCAAGTACCTCAACAAATACTTCCAGGCAAACAGTTTCGTATTGGCATATCCCGTGCAGGCTGGCATGAACGAGGGTACTCGCTATCTGACTTAACCATTACGGAACCAGCCTCTCACGCCAAGACTTTCGAGGTGAGTACGGCATTTTCCGCTTGGCGTATCCCAGACGGAGGATCAAGGCTGGAATCTCGTTGGTGAAAGACAAGTCTTTCGCCAGCAAACCGGAAAGATCACGCACCTCACAAGGCTGGTTCAAAAAGGCGAAAGCGATATTCTTTTCCGTAGCTCTCAAAAGAAAACGTTGCAAACTCCGGCCTAGCGCAAACCATTCCGGTAGCGTATTTATCCGTAAGGCGAACAAGGCTAAATGAGAAGAAGAGTCCAGCTTCTTCTTGTCTCCCCTATTTTGTATGCCGGCTTTCAAGACACTTCCCATGATTGTCTCTGAGATAAGACGGGGAAGGTTCGGCGCCCCGAACACCGCATAACTCAGGCCGTCCGATGTAGCTCGTACATGATTCTTATTAAAACGCATCCATGATTTCAGCTCTCGCTTAAACAGACGATCGTTCATTTGCCGGTTATTCCCCGCAAATATATAAGAAGAAAGCGTATCGAACTCCCACTCTCCTTTCGACCACAAATGCAGACTGATATTTTCCTCCAAAGGCGTATTCCTCAAATAGCTCAGTTGATCCGATGGAATCATTTCCCCAGAATATATGCCTCGATTCGTCTGTCTCACCGAAATTTCCTCGATAAGCCCACTCGTCTCCTTAATCATCGATGCCTCCGACAAGAGTACGGTGATCTCCCCCGATCCTGAAAAAAACGGTAGCGGAGTATATCCTTTTGCCTCAGCCGCAATGCAAAGATTCTCGGTGGCGCATCCTAAGCTAATAAATAACTCACGGTTATCCGGATCTACGGCCGGAAGGGACTTACTCATATCCGGAAGAATCTGTATCCTATCCTTTTGCACACGAAACAACCAAGGTTGGGTATTATGCCCCGATGGGGCTTTCACGGCTTGTTCCATCATATAGATAAAATCCGGCCGTATATCACTTATCCGCAATGATCCTGTTTCCATATTATTATACACTTTCTCATTCTAGCGATGCCCGCTACCTCTTTCCGTTTGTGCCCGGACAAACGCCTCAAAAACAAAAAATCCCGTAAAGCTTTCGCCTTACAGGACTCTCTGCGGAAAGACAGGGATTCGAACCCCGGGAACCTCTCGGTTCAA
>OHRD01000858.1_pt1 | contig 11993 bp, 6 predicted proteins | sample 1578371 | NCBI WGS metagenome assembly OHRD01 (sample SAMEA3879505, study PRJEB24766) | human gut metagenome | biome: human-associated habitat; feature: feces | place: USA | collected 1985/1987
TGTTCTCCATCCTGTATCCGACCCTTGTCATGCTGATCCCGCGATACTGGCCTAGTCACGCAGCTTCCTCTGCATCGGGTCTGGTGCTGAGTGTGGCTTCGCTGGCGGATATCCTCTTCAATGCCGTGTTTGGCAGCTTGGTGGATGCCATCGGCTACCGGACCTCCTTCCTCATCATGCCTGCCTGCATGGTGGGATGCACGGCACTGCTCTGGCTGTTCTTTGCAAAAGCTAAAAAGCTGGAACGGTGCGATTAACGGGCATATACGGCCACGCAAACCAATGCCCTCAAGTTTTAAGCGAGCATAAAAAATACCGCCCACGCAGCGCTGCGTGGGCGGTAAACTTTTTTTCTTGCCCAAAGTATAACAGGAAAACCGGAGACAGTACGGATGAAAAGTCGTGAAGTAAGATGAAATTTTTGGATTATAATAAATGACACGACTTTTTGACCGACAACACAAATTTTCGCACCCATACTCCGTGGGATTCCCTTTATAATAAGAGCAGAGATCAACCGGAAAAAGGAGATGTAGATGATGCAAGCAACAAATCTGAAAACGAACCATCTTTCTGCGCCGCTCGGCATGGATGCCGGGACGCTGTTTTTGTCGTGGCAGTGCGCCGGAGGTGTGCGCCAGACTGCCTACGAAATTGAAGTGACCGCCGGAGCCGGAACGCTGTGGACGAGCGGAAAGGTTTTGGGCAGTGGGATGCACACCGAAACGCCCGCCGCTGTACCGCCCAAGACGCAGGGACAGTGGCGCATCCGCCTGTGGGATGAAAACGATCAGCCCGGCGCATGGAGCGAAGCTGAGTTTGAAACGGGTCTTGCGCAGTCGGATTGGCAGGGCGTGTGGGTCTGCCCGGAAACAGAAGAGCCGGACATCGACTGCACCGATGCCATCAACGCCTTTGCAAAGCCCAACTGGGAGCAGAAGCAGGCGGCGCTGGAAGCCTCCGGCAAGGGGCAGGCGCAGCCTTATCAGCCCCACCGCCCGGCAAGCTATCTGCGCAAAACGTTCACCGCCCCGGCGGGAGAAGGCAAGCGGCTGTACATTACTGCCAGGGGGCTGTATGCGGCATGGCTGAACGGCAAGCGGGTCGGCGACATGGTGCTTGCCCCCGGCAGCTTTACTGCGGATAAGCACCTTGGGGCACAGACCTACGATGTGACCGCGCTTGTCCGTGACGGTGAAAATGAACTGCTTATCGCATTGGGCGACGGCTGGTACCGCAGCACCTCCGGTGTGGATGGTGACCGTGACCTGTTCGGCAGCGAACTGGCTGTCCTGTTCCAGCTGGAAGTGGACGGCAAGGCGGTCTGTGTTTCGGACAGCAGTATGGAGGCCACCCAGCAGGGTCCCATCTGCCAGAACGATCTGCAGCAGGGCGAAGTGTACGATGCCCGGCTGGAAGGGGAACTTTCCGGCTGGCATGGCGTCAAGACCGAGCCGAACACCCTGCCCATCACCGGTATGAACACCGTGCCCATCCGGGAGCAGGAGGCCTTTGCGGGCAGGCTGCTGCGCACCCCCAATGGTGAAACGGTGCTGGACTTTGGCCAGAACGTGGCTGGCTATGTGGAGATGAAGCTGACCGCCCACGCCGGGCAGAAAATCAAGCTGCTGTGCGGCGAAGCACTGGACGAGAACGGCAACTTTACGCAGGAGAACTTTCAGGACCGGAACCGCCACAAGGAGGGCGGCACGGCGCAGCTGCTGGAACTTATCTGCAAAGAGGGGGAGAATCACTACAAGCCCAGCTTTACCATCATGGGCTTCCGGTACGCAAAGGTGGAAACGGACATCGACCTGACCGGCGCAGAGTTTACTGCCCACGCCGTCTATTCGGAGATGCCGGTCACCGGCAGCTTTGCGTGCGGCAATGCCGATGTGGATCAGCTGGTGAAAAACAGTGTGTGGAGCCAGAAGGGCAACTTCTGCGATATCCCCACCGACTGCCCCACCCGCGAGCGCGCTGGCTGGACTGGCGATATGGGGGTGTTCATCGAGACCGGCCTGACCCTGATGGACTGCTACCCGGTGGTGGAAAAATGGCTGGCAGAATGCCGCCTGAACCAGTACCCGGATGGACGCATGGCGAACATTGCGCCGCCCACCAGCCGCCCCGGCTACATGACCCCCATGCTCTGTATGTCGGCGGGCTGGGGCGATGCCGCCATTCTGGTGCCCTACGTCCTTTATAAGCGCACCGGCGACCGCAAGATCCTTGCGGACAACTACGAGATGATGCAGAAGTGGTATGCGTTCCTGCTTGGCCGTGCACAGCAGACCACCGAGGAACAGCAGACCGGGGCATACGCCAAGTACACGGTGCTGAACGGTCTGGACTACGGCGAGTGGTGTGAGCCTGGCATTACTCCCATGCAGGCGATGATGAACCCGCGCAAAAGCGTGGGTACGGCGTATCTGGCTTATTCCGGGCGGCTTCTGGCAGAAATTGCACAGGCGCTGGGCAAGGCAGAGGACGCAGCGCAGTACCGCGACACGGCAGAAAAGGCGGTAAAGGCGTACCGCGCCGCCTTTACTGACAATGGGAAAATCACTTCTGACCGCCAGTGCGAATACGTCCGCGCCATTGCCTTTGCACTGCTGGGCGAGGAGGAGAGCCAAGCCGCTGCGGATACCCTGAACCGGATGGTGGCGGAAAACGGCTATCACCTGAACACCGGCTTCCTTTCTACACCCTTCCTCTGCGAGGTGCTGGCAAAGTACGGCTATGCCGACACCGCCTATAAGCTGCTGTTACAGGACACCGCTCCCAGCTGGCTCTATGAGGTCAAGCAGGGCGCTACCACCGTCTGGGAGACATGGACGGGCATTGACGCAAACGGCCACCCCAGCGAATCCCTGAACCATTACTCCTACGGTGCCATCTGCGGCTGGCTGTTCGGTGGCGTGTGCGGCATCCATCTGGCAGGGGAGACCCTGACCATCGCCCCCACCCCGAACCCGGCTCTGGGCTGGGCAAAAGCAGTGTACGATTCCCCGGTGGGGCGCATTGAAAGCGGCTGGCAGTATGCAGGCGATGCCGTGACCTACACCATCACCGTGCCCTGCAACAGAACCGCAGAAGTCACCCTCCCGGATGGCAGAAGCCTGACCTTGCAGCCGGGCACCCACACCCTGTAACGCAAAAAGATTCCCCGCAAAACACAACGCCCCGCACCGGAAGGAGTAACCGGTGCGGGGCATTGCTTTTATGGGGATAATGAAGAAGAAAATAATGAGAGAATGGCAGGTCAGAATTTTTGCGCAAGGTATTTTGCACTGAGCTGGAAGCTCTTGATGGGGGAATTGTCCACCCAATTGCGGTGGCTTTCCAGAATAACGGCATCCACCTCCACGGCAAGGGCCTGCGCCATCAGGCTGTCCAAGTCCATGTTGCCGGTGCCCAGCTCCATGCTGTCGGTTTTCAGGATAGGCGTGATGGCACTGCCGGTGATGCGGGTGCCCCGGTCGTTGATGTGCCACAGCTTCATGCGGGGACCAAGCCGCTGCATCCATGCCAGCGCATTTGCACCGCCCTCGGTGAACCAGTAGCTGTCAAACTCAAAGTTGACAAAGGCAGGGTCGGTCTCTTCTAAGAGGATGTCGTAGGCGCGCTTTTCTGCGTTCACATGCCGCAGCTCGCAGTTGTGGTTGTGGTAGAGCAGGTGGATGCCCTCGGCTGTCAGAGTCTCGCCGGCTTTGTTCAGCCGCTGCGCAAGCTGGTGCATAACGGCTTCATCGCCGTAATCAAAGCGGTACATCCCGGTGATGACCACATACTGTGTGCCGAAGCTTTTGGCCTCCTCGGCCACTGCGTGGGCATCCCGTTCCAAACTGCCAAGGTCGGTGTGCAGACTGACCACCCGAAGGCCGGCCTCCTGCACCAGCTTGTGCCAGTCCAGATTGCCGCCCTTGCCCACCGGCATCCCGGCGGCCTTGGTCAGCAGCTTTACCACAAAGCCGATGGGGTGGATCATAAATCCACACAATTCAATGCCATCGTACCCGGCGGCTTTCATGGCAGCAAGGGTCTCTTTTGCCTGCTGCTCATTGCTTAGTACAGTGCCCAGCATAAATTGCTGCACAGCTTTGATGGGCATATTTTACCCCTCCAGTTTGAAAGTCTTACCCGGCGTGATGCCGTTTTCGTTAAAGCTGTCCACGCAGATGTAGTATTCCTGCCCGGCGGTCAGGGTGGAAAGGGTCACTTCGTCTGCATCGTACACCAGCCAGCTCAGATAGAGCTTATCAGGCGCAACGCCGTAGCGGACGTTGCAGCCCTGTGCATTTTCGATATGCTTCCAAGTGATCTTTGCATCCAGTGCATCCACGCGAGCCCCGGCGGCTTCGGCCTGTGCGGGCTTTGCGCCTTCGCCGTTACCGAACACCCGCAGGCCGCTGATGCGCAGCGCCTGTCCGTAGGGCAGTTCGCCGCCCGTCACCCGGACGTACCGGGCACGGATGCCGTCTGCATATTCGTAGTAGCCGTTGGAGCACTCGCGGGCAACATTTTCGCGCAGCGTCCAGCTCGCTCCGTTCACACTGGTCTCCACCGTGTAGTGGGAGATCTGGGGCCGGGTCTCGATGTGGCGGGTCTTGCGGTCATCGCCGTAGCTGTCGGCAGGGAAGTCCACCACCAGCTTTTCGTCCGCCATATTTACCTGAATGGCGCGGACATCACTCTCTTTGCCAAGATCCACACACAGCCATTCACCCGGCTCTGCACCGGCGGCGCTCCACCAGCTGCGGCAGTCCTCATTGACTGCCCATTCCGGGCTGCTGTTTTCTGCGGTGCTGGAGGCCGTGACCGGCTTTTTGTAGCTCAGCAGCATCCATTCCGGCTGCTGTCTGGCGGCATCAAAGCGGTCTGCCGGGATGCGGTGGGGGTAATCGGCAAAGTTCTGGTTGCAGTAAAGCACGCCGTCCTTGTCGAACCCGGCAGGAAACAGCCCCACCCGGCGCTCAAAGTCATAGTTGACGGAAATGCGCATGGTGGAAGCGTGCCACCAGTTGCCGTAGGTGTCGGCAATGGTACTGCCGTGGCCTGCACCGGTAATGAAGCCACCGGGCTTTGCGGAGAACGGATTGGATGCCTGCCGCACAAAAGGACCCAGCGGAGAACGGGAGGTGTATACACCATCGGCGTAAGTGTTGTACTGGGTGCCGGGGCAGGCGTACTGCAGATAGTAGGTGTCGCCGTGCTTTGTCATGAACGCACCCTCAATGTAGGGCTTGCCGATGGCGTTGAACATGGCAGTCAGGCTTTCGGCACTCAGGCCGGGGATGTTTGCCATCTGCGGCGGCAGATTCAGCTTGCCGGTCTTGGGGTCATAGAACTGCTTCATGGACTGGTACAGCACGCTGGCTTCCCGGTCTACGATGCCGTTGTTGCCGGGACGTTCGTAGCCAAGGGTAGTTTCATTGCCGAAGATCAGCTCCTGCTTTTCCCCGATGGGGGTCATGGTGTCCGGGTCCAGCTCCACGCCGTAGATGGGGGCAATATTGGAACAGCCCCAGTAGAAGTACACCCGGCCATCGTCATCACAGAACAGATCCGGGTCCCAGAAAGCAAAGGGGGCAGAAACCTCGGTAAACGGCTCAGTCAGGGGGTCAGCGGTGCGCAGGATGGGGCAGTTGCGTCCCTTGCGGCTGGCGCAGAAGTAGAGGTGATCGCCCACCTGCCGCACATCCGGTGCATAGTCGTAGATGAGCAGGTCGGGGTCTGCATGGAAGTTCCAGTCCAGAAGATCCTCCGAGTACCAGAACCCTGCCGACATGGAAACGAACAGATAATATCTGCCTTTGAAGTACACCAGCGTCGGGTCTGCGCCCTCCCGGAAACCCGCTGTGCGGGGGCCTTCCTTCATGTGCTGGTAGCGGTAGCCCAGATCAAGGGGGTTGCAATAGGTTTGTTTCATCAAAGCTTACTCCTTGGCAATGCCCTGCAATACACGGTTCAGCTGCTTGATGTCCTCTTCCGAAGTGCCTGCCTGCATCAGCATGGATTGAATGGTCATCCGCTGCATGGCACGCTCCATCATGGCCACCAGAGCCGGATTGTCCTTCACGGCAGCAGCAACGTCTCCGCGGGAAGCAGCGGCCTTTTCCCGGATCTGCTTCAGGATGGGACCGGCTTTCGGGTCTGCCATGGCGGCAGCCATGTTGTCCTTCACCGACCAGCAGCTTTCGTCCAACTCGCCGTCGAACCAGTTGGTCACGTTCTTGCGGTTGTCCATGGCGTAATCCGGGTTGGGGGCGTCTACCTTGTTCACAAGGATCACGCTGCTGTGCGCGCCGGAGCGTGCCTCAATGCTGTGCTTGCCGGTAATGGGCAGCTGGAAGGTGAACACCTTGTCGCCCTGCTTGGTCTCCACCAGCTGACCGTCCTTGTACAGCGAGACCTCCGGCAGATTGGAGTAGACCTTGATCTCGGTCACATCCTCGGCGCGGTCCACATAGCGGCTGCCACACAGGTGCACGAACGGCTCCTTGCTCCAATAGGCCTTGTAGAGATAGAAGGGGTCTTTTTTGATCTTGCGGTCAAAGGTGACAAGTCCCTTCTGGTTCTCGCCATGCTTGCCGCCCTCATCGCGTCCATCGGCGGCAAAGTCGAACATGTTCCACACATGGGTCGCCCACAGCCAAGGACGGTCGGCAATCATCTTAGCAATGTGCTCGTGGTAAACGCACTGGTAGCTCTCGGTGTAGTCGCCCTTTTCCGGGTGGCTGCTCTGGTACTGGGGGTTGGCGTCTGCGCCATACTCCGAAAAGCCGATGCAGCGGTCCGGAAAATCGGCATGGTATTTGTCAAAGAACTCGTCGTTCTGCTCAAGGTCCCCCAGATACCAGCCGAAGTAGAGGTTGTAGCTGTTCACGTCCGGGATCTCCAGAATGGGGCTGGTGGTCTCCAGCATAAACACGTTTGCCATGGTGGTCTTGCGGGTGGGGTCCAGCTTGTGCGCCAGCTCGTTCAGCAGACGGTGGTTTTCCAGCAGATCCTCGTTGACAGCAGAAGCAGCGGTGATCTCGTTAGAAAGGCCCCACACGGCAATGCAGGGGTGGTTGTAGTTCTGGACGATCAGTTCCTCCATTTGGGTCAGGGTGTTGGCACGGCCGTTTTTCATGTGCATGGTGATGTAGGGAATCTCTGCCCAGATGACAAGGCCCTTTTCATCACACAGGTCGTAGAAATACTGTGCGTGCTGATAGTGAGCCAGACGGATGGTGTTGGCCCCGATCTCCAGAATGATGGAAATATCCTCCTCCATCATTTCGTTTGTCAGGGCATTGCCCGCACCCTTGCGGTCCTGATGGCGGGAAACGCCGCGCAGGGGATAGCTGCGGCCGTTCAGGATAAAGCCCTTCTGGGGGTCAAACTCAAATTTCCGGCAGCCGAACCGGGCGGAAGTTTCCTCGCCATTGCCCAGCTTGGCAGAGACGATGTAAAGGAAGGGGTCGTCCACGCCATCCCACAGATGGGCATCGTGCAGGGTGAAAACAGCCTTTGCAGTGCCGTTTTCCACCGGGGCGGTGATGCTCTGGCCTTCCAGCGCAAAGGCTACGCTCTGTGCGCCGACCACGGCAGCTTCCACGGTGACCTCGACGGTCTTGGTGGCAAGGTCGGTGACGATAGGGGTCACCTTCAGCGCCGGTGCGCCATTAGCGGGCAGGGCAAAGTGCTCTGCCGGGACGATATGCAGGGTCACATCCCGGTAAATACCGCCGTAGAAGGTAAAATCGGCTTTCTGGGGATACACGGTGTCGTTGTCGCGGTTGTCCACGGAAATGGCCAGCAGATTTTCCTCTTTGAGGTGGTCGGTCAGGTCCACCCGGAAGGTGGAGTAGCCGCCCTTGTGCTCGGCCAGCTTTTCACCGTTCAGGTAGACGGCGGCGGTCATGGCTGCGCCATCCAGCTGCAAAACAGCCTTGCCGCCTGCCGGGATGGCGGGCTTTTCCAGTGCCAGCGTATACCAGCAGGTGCCGCGGTAGTAATCGTTGCCGCCGTCCTGACCGTCCACCGCGTTCCATGTGTGGGGCAGGGCAACGGCCTCACCCATAACAGCGGTGGGGATGCCGGGGTTCTCCTTGGTAAAATGCCAGTCGCTCTGATTCAACAGGATGGTCTTGCTCATGGTAAAAACTCCTTTATATTTATAAAAGATGGATAGAATCAGCAAAAACCGAAAGAGCGTATGAATCCTTTCGGTCTTTGCGGGGTGTTACTGCATATTCTCTGCAATTACTTCATGACGAAGGGCGTCTTTTTTATCTGCGATGCGCTTCTGGACGTTGACCATTTCTTCCTTGGTCAGCGGGCAGCCCGGCATGGCGATCAGGGTGATGACCCAGCCCAGCATCGGCAGACCGTACTTGATGGCAAGGGTCATCCAGAAGATGCCGCTGGTGTAGGGATCCGTGGGCTGGGGCATGGTGGTGGTGTAACCCAGAAGGGCGACCGCACCGGTGGCGATGACAGCAGCCACCGAGGTGATGAGCTTATCGATCAGGCTGTAAGTGCCGGAGACAACCGCCGGGATGTAACGGCCGCTGCGGTCCAGCTCGTAGTCGATGGTATCAGCCATGTAAGAGTTGTTGGAGGTGGTGATGCACATGTTGGAGCCGTTCTGCAGCAGGGTCAGCAGGACGTAAACGATCATGTTCCAGCTGCCGATCACACCGATCTGACGAGTATCGGTAAAGATGAAGAACAAAATCAGCACAGCGGTGATGGCCATGCTGACGCAGGTCCAGGTCACGATGCCCTTCTTGCTGCCTTTTTTGCCTACATACTTTGCACCGAAGGCCGCAAAGAAGATGGAAGGCACCATGCTGATCATGCTAAGGGTGGTAGCAAGACCCATGTTGCCGATGAGGATGCCGTTCAGCATCGTGTTGATGATGGCCTGGCTGCCTACCTGCTGTGCCAGCTTATCGGAAGCGTGGGAGGCAACATAGCACTGCAGGGGCTTGTTGTGTTTGAACACCTCAAGAATATCCGCAACCTTCAGCGGTTCGTGATTTTTGCTGATGCCCTCAAAGTTTTCGGGCTTGTCGTAAGCGGAGATACCAGCGCAGACGATCAGGGTGCCGATGCCGGCAATGATCAGGACGATGGTGCAGACGGTGCTGAGGAAGCCCTGATTGAAGGTGCCGCCGCACTTGGGCAGGATGACGGTGTAGACCAGCATGCTCATGCCCATGGGCACGAAGTAGTTCAGCGCAGTGGTCCAGACACCGATGGTGGGACGCTGGCGGGGATCGTTGGTCATAATAGCCGGCAGGGTCTGGATGGTCATGTTGCTGACGGTATAGCCGATGATGTAAATAATGTAGGTCAAAACGAACACCGGCAGGCCGAAGCCCTTGCTGGAACACAGGTTGAACATACACAGCAGGCCCACCGCTTCGATCAGGTAGCCGCTGATCAGCAGAACGCGCAGCTTGCCGAAACGGGTGTTGACGCGGTCGTAGACGAATGCCAGCATCGGATCGGTGAAGGCGTCCAGAATGCGGGCCAGCATCAGGATGATGCCAACGGTTGCAGTGGTGATGCCGTAGCCGATGCTGGCAGAATAACTTGCCATACCGATCAGGGAGTAGACGCTCATGCCCACAAAGGCGTTGCAGGCGTAGCAGATGATCTGCCATGTTTTGGCGCGGCGGTACTGGACGTCGTCTACCTCACTGGCACTGGGTTTCTTTTGGAACATAATGTTTTTCCTCCTTTTTGTGTGAACTGAGTTCTGCTTTTTCTGACACCAGAATAACAGAATGCAATAGGTACTGCCAGACAAAAAATTGGAATTAAGGATAAAAATTCGTGTAGTTCTGACCGCTCAACGAAAAATTTACCAATAACGTGAAAAATTATCCTTTTTGCTCCGCACAGACCTGTTACAATAGGCACAGAGAAAACACGGCTTCTGATAAAAAGGAGAATCATCATGCTGCCATGGAGAATGCACAGGTGTTCGGCATACCCCAGCCGCAGATCTTTGTCAGCGAGCGCACCCCGGAGGGCGCAGAACTGACCCAGATGGATTACGAGGTCTATCCGCAGGCACTGGAACACGTCCTCCGCAAGGTGGCAGAAGCATTCAAGGGCGACCTCATGGTCACCGAAAACGGCATTGCCACCGCTGAGGACACCCGCCGTGTGGCGTTTATCCGACAGGCACTGGAGGGCGTACAGCATTGCATCGCCGACGGCATCCCGGTGAAGGGCTACTTCCATTGGAGCCTGATGGACAACTTTGAGTGGCAGAAGGGCTATGCCATGCAGTTCGGCCTGATCGCCGTGAACCGTGAAACTATGGAACGGACCGCAAAGCCCAGACTTGCGATGCTGGGGGAGTATTGCGGAGCTTGAGAGGGGGTTCCGGGCATCGGTAGAAAAAACGGCGGAAGTATGATATACTGGCTCTATCAATGAGCCAATGAGCCGGAGGGGTTACACATGGATGTTCTCCAGAATATGATGCTGTTTTCCGAGCTTGTCCAGTGCGGCGGCAATGTTTATACATGGTGCTATGATGCAAAGGGAAAGCTACTACGGAGCAACTGCCCGGACGAGGCATTTCTTTCCAGTGCATTTGAACTGTTCGGTTGCAAACAGCGGATGCTGGAGCATGGGAACCGGGATGATGTACCCGTTACCTTGGGGACGGCTCTGGGTCTTTTGTGGGGCGCAGCTTTTGAAAAGGAAGAGGGAAAACTGAAGCGTGTCTGGGTCATCGGGCCGGTGTTCCATCGGGATGTGACAATGCGCGGGATCGAGGACGGACTGAAATATTACAGCAAGCTGGAGATCAGTGTGGCATGGACGATCCAGCTTTACAAAGCCCTTGAAAAAGTTTCTACCCTGCAAAACACCATTATATACCGCTATCTGCTGATGATGCACTACTGCCTGACCGGGCAGCGGCTGGAGCTGAGCTGTGTCAACAGCAGTGCAGCACAGGAGGAGCGGCTGGAAAGCTCTGCCATCCCACACGACCGGTATAAAATCTGGATGGCGGAGCAGGGAATGCTGCAGATGGTCCGCACCGGAGATATGAATTACAAGCAGGCGCTTTCTAACTGTATGAGCATAAGTGCAGGTGTACCGGTGCAGAGCAGCGATGTGCTACGCCAGAGCAAGACCTCCATCATCGTGTTCACCTCTCTGGTCTGCCGTGCCGCCATTGAGGGCGGCCTGTCCCCGGAGGAGGCATATTCGCTTGGGGACAGCTACATTCAGACGGCAGAAGCGGCAAAATCGCTGGATGAGCTGGCCCCCCTTGCAATGATGATGTACGACGACTTTATCCGGCGTGTCCACAAGCATCGGACGAACCCGAACCTCAGTATGCAGATTCAGAAATGTGTGGATTACATCGAGATGAATCTGGACAAAAAGATCGTAGCGGAAGATCTTGCCGCCCTGGTGGGCTACACGGAATATTATCTCACCCACAAATTCAAGGAAGAAACCGGTCTGAGCGTGACGAACTATGTAAAGTTTGCAAAGGTCGAACGTGCGAAAGTTCTGCTGAAAAGTACACCGCTCAGCGTCCGGGAAATTTCCGAACAGCTTGGTTTTGCCACCCGCAATTATTTCAGCGCAGTCTTTCAGCAAGTTACCGGAAAAACGCCCATGGAATTCCGGGAAACATAAAGCAGAACAGGCATCCTGCGTTACCGCTTGGCGGTATCGGGCAGGATGCCTGTTCTGCTATGATGAAGAAAAATGGGGGAGAATGGCTCAGTTGAGAAACTTCTCGTTCAGGGTCACGCCAAAGTCGCGGGCAATGGCGCGCAGGTCATCATCGGTGATGGTCTGCCGGATGATGCCGCCGCCCATGGAGAGCACCTTGACGTAAATTTCGGCGCTCTTCTCAATGGTGTGGGCAAGGCCAAAGGTGATGTCAAAGTCCGGGCCGGAGGCAAACAGACCGTGCTGTGCCCAGATGGCAGCCTGATAAGTCTTCATCAGCTCGC